>FUFK010047975.1_pt1 | contig 71332 bp, 69 predicted proteins | sample 1021851 | NCBI WGS metagenome assembly FUFK01 (sample SAMEA51879418, study PRJEB19060) | metagenome | reverse complement strand
TCATCCACGCTCCGATTCAGAAGATCTTCGACATCATCGCCGACCCTTATCGGCATCAATGAGTTCGACGGTTCGGGAACGGTGACGGCGTGCACCTTCGGGCCGCAGCGGCTCGAGCAGGGTGCGCAATTCGGGATGGATATGCGCATCGTGGTGCCCTACCGAATCAAGAACACCGTCATGGAGTTCGACGAACCTTCACGCATCGCCTGGCGGCANCTCGGNCATCACCGGTGGCGCTACGANCTTCGCTCCATCGATGCCACCACCACGGAAGTGACGGAAACCTTCGATGGGTCGACGGCGCGTTTCCCACCGGCGCTGGCGCTGATGAACGCCTATGACAACAACCAGAAGGCGATTGTGAAGACGCTTGTCCGGTTGAAGGAGATCGCTGAATCCGACGAGTAGCAGGAAGTCGTTACTCCCCTGACTCGCCTGACTCGCCGACTTCGGCGGCTTCGCCGCCGGTAATGCGCAGTAGTTCGTCGTACGTCGTGGGAAACACGTAGTGCGGGTGACCAGCGGCTGCCCACACCTCATCGAAGCGCGACAAAGCGACGTCGACGATCGTCCGCAGGGACTCCGGATGACCCACGGGTGCCACGCCTCCGATGGCGAATCCGGTGGCTGCTCGGACATCGTCGGCGTTGGCTTTGGTGATCGTTGCTCCGGACAGCACCNCNGACAGTCGNGANGTGTCCACCCGNTGNCCGCCCGATGCGATCACCAACACCGGCTCGCCGTCGGCNAGGAAGATCAACGAACTCGCGATCTGCCCCACCTNGATNCCGAGCGCCCCGGCGGCCTCGACGGCGGTGCGGGCGCTGTCGTCGAGCCGACGTACCTGGCCGCTGACGCCCCGCTGGGCGAGCGCGGTTCGCACCGTGATGACGGATTGCTGCTCGGCGGACTCGGTCATGAGCGGCAGGCTAGCCACCCGGTCAGTGAGAGANCCTCNNAGATNCTGGTCGCCGGGTGCTCGAGGCAGGCCACCCGTGACAGGCCNCNCGTGACAGATGGGGCTCTGGGGGCTACAGTTCTCCTGTGGCACGGATTCTCGTAGTAGTACCCAGGCGCGCCTGACGACGCACCCCGTCGACGGCGCGCTCCCTCCTACCCACCCGGGTGTGGAGGGTTTTTCATTCTCACGACCGGAAAGACTCAGGACAGGAAAGAGCACATGGGCGAGCAAATCACCGGAGCCGAATCCCTGGTGCGGTCCCTCGAGGCCGCCGAGGCGGACGTCGTCTTCGGAATCCCCGGAGGAGCCATTCTTCCCGCGTACGACCCCTTGATGGACTCCACCAAAGTGCGGCACATCCTGGTACGCCACGAACAGGCGGCCGGTCACGCNGCCGAGGGATACGCCGGTGCGACCGGTCGGGTGGGCGTGTGCATGGCGACGAGCGGACCGGGAGCCACCAACCTCGTCACGCCGATCGCAGATGCCCATATGGACTCGATCCCCCTGGTGGCAATCACCGGCCAAGTCCCCAGCGCCGCGATCGGGACCGACGCCTTCCAAGAGGCGGACATCCGCGGCATCACAATGCCGATCACCAAGCACAACTACCTCATCACCGATCCCGACGAGATTCCGCAGGCCATCAACGAGGCGTTCCACTTGGCTGCGAGCGGGCGGCCGGGCCCGGTGCTGGTGGACATCTCCAAGGATGCGCTGCAAGCCGAGACCGAGTTCTCCTGGCCGACGGAAATCGACCTTCCCGGATACCACCCGACGACGCGGCCACACTCCAAGCAGATTCGTGAGGCGGCTCGCGCGATCCTGTCCGCCCGGCAACCGGTGCTCTATGTCGGCGGTGGAGTCATCCGCGGTGGTGCCACCGCGGCGCTCTATCAACTCGCCGAACTCACCGGTATCCCCGTGGTCACCACCTTGATGGCTCGAGGCGCGTTCCCCGATTCGCATCCGCAGAACCTGGGCATGCCCGGAATGCACGGCACGGTCGCCGCGGTCGGGGCGCTGCAGCAATCAGACCTTCTGATCACCCTGGGAGCCCGATTTGACGACCGCGTCACCGGCAAGCTGTCCACGTTCGCGCCGAAGGCCTCCGTTATCCACGCCGACATCGATCCCGCGGAAATCGGCAAGAACAGGACCGCCGACATCCCGATCGTCGGCGATGTTGCGGAGATCATCCCCGAATTGATCACCGCCATCGAGGCCGAACTCGCCGAAGGTTCCCAGCCCGACTACAGCGATTGGTGGAACCAACTGAACCGGCTCCGGGAGACGTATCCACTCGGCTACGACCTGCCCGAGGACGGATCGCTGTCGCCGCAGTACGTCATCGAGCGGCTCGGCGCACTGTCCGGCCCGGACAGCATCTACGCGGCGGGCGTGGGGCAGCACCAGATGTGGGCCGCACAGTTCGTCGGGTACGAGCGGCCGGGCACCTGGCTCAATTCCGGCGGGCTCGGCACGATGGGCTTTGCCGTCCCCGCGGCCATGGGAGCCAAGGTCGGACGCCCCGACACGACGGTGTGGGCGGTGGACGGCGACGGATGCTTCCAGATGACCAACCAGGAGTTGGCCACGTGCTCCATCAACGACATCCCGATCAAGGTCGCACTCATCAACAATTCCAGCCTCGGAATGGTGCGCCAGTGGCAGACGCTGTTCTACAACGAGCGCTACTCCAACACCGATCTGCACTCGCACTCGTTCCCAGATTTTGTGAAGTTGGCCGAGGCCTACGGCTGCTACGGGTTGCAGGCGACGAACGCCGACGATGTCGACAGCACGATCGAGAAGGCTCTTGCGATGAACGATGCACCCGTCGTTGTCGATTTCCGAGTGCACAAGGACGCCATGGTGTGGCCGATGGTTGCGGCAGGAACCAGCAACGACGACATCATGGTCGCCCGTGCGATGGCACCCGAGTGGGGGAGTGACGACTGATGTCCCGACACACACTGTCCGTTCTCGTCGAAGACAAGCCCGGTGTGCTCGCGCGAGTGGCGAGCTTGTTCTCACGACGCGGCTTCAATATTGAATCCTTAGCTGTCGGCCCAACCGAGGTGCCTGAGGTCTCGCGTATGACGATCGTCGTCAACGTCGACCGCCTGCCCCTTGAGCAGGTCACCAAGCAGTTGAACAAGCTGATCAACGTGCTCAAGATCGTCGAACTCGAAGAAGAGAGTTCGGTGCAGCGCGAGATCATGCTCGTCAAGGTCAAAGCGACCCTCGATACCCGCTCGCACATCCTCGAAACGGTTCAGTTGTTCCGGGCCAAGGTCGTCGATGTGAGCAACGAGGCCGTGACCATCGAAGCCACTGGCGCGCACGACAAACTCGAAGCGTTGCTGCGCGTCCTCGAGCCCTTCGGCGTTAGTGAACTAGTCAAGTCCGGGCTCGTGGCCGTCGGCCGAGGGTCACGCTCCATCAGCGAGCGCAGCCTTCGCTCGGTCGAGCGCCCTGCCTGACTGCACTGACCGCACGGACCGGGACCCACCTGGCCCGATAGCCTTCAGTCACCCCATCTACCGAGGAGACAGCCACCGTGGCCGAGATGTATTACGACGACGACGCCGACCTTTCCATCATTCTGGGCCGGAAGGTCGCGATTATGGGGTTCGGCAGCCAGGGCCATGCCCACGCGCTGTCCCTGCGGGATTCCGGTGTCGATGTTCGCGTCGGCCTTCAGGAAGGGTCCAAGTCCCGAGCGAAGGCGGAGGAAGACGGACTGCGCGTCGTCGATCCAGCTACCGCTGCCGCTGAGGCGGACGTCATCATGGTTTTGGTGCCCGACCCGGCGCAGAAGAAGTTGTACGCGGAGGCCATCGAACCCAACCTGAATGATGGCGACGCGCTGTTCTTCGCGCACGGCTTCAACATCCGTTTCGGATTCGTCCAGCCACCGGCAAACGTCGACGTGTGCATGGTGGCGCCGAAAGGCCCGGGCCACCTCGTTCGCCGCGAGTACGTCGCCGGTCGAGGCGTTCCCGTGCTCGTCGCCGTTGAACAGGACGCAACCGGTAACGCCTGGGCTCTTGCGCTGTCCTACGCCCGTGCGATCGGTGGACTTCGCGCCGGCGGCATTAAGACAACCTTCACCGAGGAGACCGAAACCGATCTCTTTGGTGAGCAGGCTGTTTTGTGCGGTGGAGCCAGCCAATTGGTGATGTATGGCTTCGAAACCCTTGTCGAGGCCGGCTACCAGCCGGAAGTCGCCTACTTCGAGTGCCTGCACGAACTCAAACTGATCGTCGACTTGATGTACGAGGGCGGCATCGCCAAGCAGCGCTGGAGCGTTTCGGACACCGCCGAATACGGCGACTATGTGTCCGGTCCCCGTGTCATCGACCCTCGAGTCAAAGAAAACATGCAGGCGATTTTGGCGGACATTCAAAATGGAGCATTCGCCAACAGGTTCATGGCCGATCAAGAAGCGGGTGGCCCGGAGTTCCAAGAGTTGCGTGAGAAGGGTGAAAAGCACCCGGTCGAGGCGGTTGGTCGCGACCTGCGTCAGTTGATGAGTTGGGTGCGAGGCGACGACGATTACGTTGAAGGCAGCGCAGCGCGGTAATCCCGAATGGCGGGCGCGGCTGGAGACACCAAGGTTTGTGCTTCCTGCGGCCGGGTAATGACCTGGCGTAAAGCCTGGGAACGCACGTGGGATGACGTCAAGTACTGCTCGGATGCCTGCCGCAAGCGCAAGGTCGGACCGCAGGACGTAGCGCTGGAGGAGTCCATCGTTCGGCTGCTCGATCAGCGAAAAGCGGGGGCGACAATTTGCCCGAGTGAAGCAGCCAGACTCGTCAGTGACGACAACTGGCGCGACTTGATGGAGCCCGCCCGGCGAGCAGCGCGACGTTTAGTCGCCAGGGGCGAAGCGGAGATCACGCAGCAGGGTCGAGTGGTGGACCCGTCGACGGCCAAGGGACCCATTCGCATTCGAAAGGTTGATCGCCGATGAGCCTCACCCCGCTGCCGGCACCACCGGCGGACACCGATGGCGTCGTCGACTGGGTGAGCCGTCATCTCGGCGACCTGGCGAGTGGTGATCCAACACCGTCACCCACCCGGGGTGGTCAAGCAGCCGCAGACGCAGCTCTCGATGGCTTCGACGTCACCGGATATGCACGCCGGCGCAACAGCGTGCTCCCGCTCTCGGCCAGAGGTGCCTCGCGGCTGTCGCCCTACATCCGCCATGGCCTGCTGACACTGCCGCGGGTGTATGAGCACGTGAAGTCCGGGCCGGCGTCGGACGTGGAGAAGTTCCGTGACGAATTGCTGTGGCAGGAGTACGCGCGTCACCTGTACGCGCGCATGGGTTCAGCGACCCGGACGTCGCTTCGTTTCGCCGTCCGAGACGAGTACCCGCCGGGGGAGAATCCGTGGGACGTCGAGGCTTCGTGTCTGCAGGAGTCCTGGCGCGAGCTCGTAGACACCGGTTACCTGACCAACCAGGCGCGCATGTGGCTTTCCTCGCATTGGACTGTGCGGCACGGCTGGGGTTGGCGCGACGGTGAGGACCTGTTCTTTCGCCATCTGCTCGATGGTTCGCGAGCCGCCAACAGAGCGGGCTGGCAATGGACCGTGGGCGCCTTGACGGGAAAGCCGTACGGATTCTCGCGATGGCAGGTCGAGAAGCGGGCGCCGGAGTTGTGCCGGCGGTGCCCGGTGAGCGACGCCTGCCCCATTCAGGATTGGCCCGAGGATCAGCGCCCCGAGCCTCGCTCGATGGTGGATCCCCGGATGCGTCGGGACGACGATGTGGAAGCAACGGCGGGACCCGTCGCGCCTCAGGTGAAGGGTCGACCCGAAGCCGTATGGATCACTGCCGAGAGCCTGGGACGCGACGATCCCGCGCTGACGGCGCACGCCGACCTTCCCGTGGTGTTCGTCTTCGATGAGGCGCTTTTGCGGCGATTGCGGTTGAGCTTCGCGCGATTGACGTTTCTCGCCGAGGCCCTTGCGGACTTATCGCTCGAACGGCAGGTGTGGACGTATCGCGGAATCGTTCCGGAGGTGCTTGCTGATGTCGGTCCGGTGGCCGCAACGTTCACCCCGGTGCCGGGGTGGCGTCGAACTTCTGCGCGCGTCACCATCGCGGCTACCTACCCGTGGCCATGGCTGAGGCGACCACACGGCGGGTCGATCACATCCTTCACAGCGTGGTCTAAGTCACGTGCGTCGCGTCGCTAGGCTTCCTCCGTGTCTGCATCCCGAGTATTGATCGCCGAAGAACTGTCTCCTGCAACTGTCGAGGCCTTGGGCCCGGACTTCGAGGTGGTTCGCTGCGATGGAGCCAATCGCGATGAGTTGATTCCGGCGATCGCGGATGTCGATGCCATCTTGGTCCGCTCGGCGACCAAGGTCGACGCGGAAGTCATCGCAGCCGCGAAGCGCCTCAAGGTCATCGCGCGCGCGGGCGTCGGGTTGGACAACGTCGATGTCAAGGCCGCCACACAGGCGGGCGTCATGGTGGTGAACGCACCCACCTCCAACATCGTCAGTGCCGCGGAATTGGCGGTAGGACTTTTGCTCGCCAGCGCGCGCAACATCGTGCCCGCGAATTCCGCGCTGCACCGTGGTGAGTGGAAGCGCTCCAAGTACACCGGCGTCGAAGTAGCGGACAAGACCGTCGGCATTGTGGGGCTCGGCCGGATCGGGATCCTCGTCGCCCAGCGCCTCGCCGCGTTCGGTGTGAACCTGATCGCGTACGACCCCTACGTGCAGCCAGCGCGGGCGGCTCAGCTGGGTGTCCACATGGTCACCCTCGATGAGTTACTGGCCGATGCTGACTTCATCACGGTGCACCTGCCCAAGACGCCGGAGACCGTCGGCCTCATTGGGGAAGAAGCGCTGAGCAAGGTGAGGTCGACCGTTCACATCATCAATGCTGCACGTGGCGGCATCGTGGATGAAGACGCGCTGTTCACCGCGATGACCGAAGGCCGGGTCGCAGGAGCCGGTCTCGACGTCTACGCGTCAGAACCGTGCACGGACTCGCCGCTGTTCACTCTGGAGAACGTCGTGGCGACACCCCACCTGGGCGCCTCCACCGACGAGGCTCAAGAGAAGGCAGGAATCGCGGTCGCCAAGTCGGTCCGCCTGGCGCTGGCAGGGGAGTTGGTTCCCGATGCAGTCAACGTTCAGGGCGGGCAGATCGATGAAGCGGTCAAGGCGGTCCTACCGCTAGCCGAGCAGATCGGCGCGGTTGCCTGCGGATTGGCGACCGCTGCGGTCGAGCGAGTGGATATCGAAGCTCTCGGCGAGATCGTTGACCATGACGTGCGCGTGCTTGAACTGTCCGCTCTCAAGGGAGTTTTCCAAGTTCTCATTCACGATCCGGTGTCGTACGTGAATGCGCCGGTGCTTGCCGAGCAGCGCGGAGTGGACGTTGCCTTGACAACGCAAACCGCGAGCGGCGATCACCGTTCGCTGGTGCGCGTCAAGTTGACCCTGACTGACGGTTCAACCGTGCGCGTCGGCGGCACGGTGGCGAGCCCGCGACAGATCGGCAAGATCGTGGAGGTCGACGATTTCGATGTCGACGTACCGCTCAGCGATCATCTGGCCTTCTTCCGCTACCACGACAAGCCGGGCGTCGTTGGCGTCGTCGGAAATCTCTTGGGGGACGCGGGCATCAACATCGGCGGCATGCAGGTGAGTCGCGACGACAGTGAGCACGCGCTGATTGTTCTCACCGTTGACTCGCCGATCCCCGCTGAATTGTTGGACCAGATCACCGACAACATTGGTGCGCATTCCGGCCGTTTCGTGACCCTGATCTCCTGAACCCGATTTCCTGAACCCGATTTCGTAAACGTAATCTCCTGCAGCTGCTCTCCTGGAGCGGCTGTCAGTAACGTGCCTCGCGCATGCGCGCTGCTGCGCGAGGGTCGGACGGCGGCGATGGGGATTCGTTTAGTCGTTTCGCTGTGCTCGATTCACCGCGCTGATGATTCCCTTCAGCGACGCGGTGGTGATCGATGGATCAATGCCGACACCCCACAACACGCGACCGGCCACCGCGCACTCGAGATAGGCCGCTGCTCGCGCATCGCCGCCGGCACTCATTGCGTGCTCGGCGTAGTCCAAGACGCGAACGTCCACCCCGTGCGGAGACAACGCTTCGCAGAAGGCGGCGATAGGTCCGTTGCCGACACCGCTGATGGTCACCTCGTTGCCTGCGTCGTTCATGACGACATTGACCGTTGTCTCGCCGTCCACCGCGGAATCCTGCTGAACAGAGACCAGGGAGAAGCGCCCCCAGGGTGCGTCGGGATTGGGAAGGTACTCGTCGGTGAACGCCGACCACATGTCCTCCGGCGACACTTCCCCGCCCTCGGAGTCGGTCAGATGTTGAATCACCTGGGAGAACTCGATCTGGAGCCGGCGCGGTAGATCAAGACTGTTCTCGGTCCTCATGATGTAGGCCACGCCGCCCTTGCCGGACTGGGAATTGACGCGGATGACAGCTTCGTACGTTCGGCCGACGTCTTTCGGATCGATGGGCAGGTAAGGAACCGCCCATTGATAAGAGTCGACATCCACACCGTCTGCGTCCGCGTCGGACTGCATGGCATTGAGGCCCTTGTTGATCGCGTCCTGGTGCGACCCCGAGAAGGCGGTGTAGACGAGATCGCCGCCGTAGGGATGGCGTTCATGAACGGGAATCTGATTGCAGTACTCGACCGCTCGTCGAATGTGGTCGATATCCGAGAAATCGATTTGCGGATCCATCCCTTGGCTGAACACGTTCAAGCCGAGAGTCACGAGACATACGTTGCCGGTGCGCTCGCCGTTTCCGAAAAGGCAGCCTTCGATGCGGTCGGCCCCGGCCATGTAGCCCAGTTCGGCAGCCGCTACTGCCGTTCCACGATCGTTGTGTGGATGCAGGGACAAGACAATGGAGTCGCGGCGCGCGAGGTTGCGGTGCATCCACTCGATGGAATCGGCATACACATTCGGGGTCGCCATTTCCACGGTGGCGGGGAGGTTCAAAATCACCTTCCGGTCGGGCGTCGGTTGCCACACGTCGGTCACCGCGTTGCAGATCTCAAGGGCGAATTCCAATTCGGTGCCGGTGTAGGACTCGGGGGAGTACTGGAAGTAGACCTCGGTCTCACCCTTCATCTCGTCGGCGAATTTTTGACACAACTGAGCTCCGTGGACCGCAATATCGGTGATGCCGGCCTTATCGAGACCGAAGACCACGCGACGCTGAAGAGTCGACGTCGAGTTGTAGAGGTGAACGATCGCTTGCTTGGCGCCGCGGATCGATTCGAACGTGCGCTCGATCAGCGCCTCCCGGGACTGCGTGAGCACCTGAATGACCACGTCGTCCGGGATGAGGTCTTCTTCGATGATCTGTCGCACGAAATCGAAATCGGTTTGCGAGGCTGACGGGAAGCCGACTTCGATCTCCTTGTAGCCCATATCGACGAGAAGCTGAAACATTCGCAGCTTCCGCTGCGGCGTCATGGGGTCAATGAGTGCCTGATTGCCGTCCCGAAGGTCGACCGCGCACCAGCGCGGAGCCTCGGTGATCACAGCGTTGGGCCAGGTGCGATCGGGAAGGTCGATGGGGGTGAAGGGCTGGTAGCGGGCGTAAGGCATGGCCGACGGCTTTTGAGCGTTGGCCTTCTCGTATTCGTTTGCTGATGTCACGACGTGCTCCTCGTTCGACATGGGGGCCGGGGGGCCGGCCACGCACAACCTCCGCGACGAGGAGGCCGGTAACTAGGCCTCGCCGCGGCTGCGAAGGAGCAGGAGCGAACGCATAGGAGGAGATTACCAGCGTGCCCGGGGGGCGTCACGAACCGTCGGCCTGCGGATGCAGCGAGTCAGTGGGTAAGGAGTCAGTGGGTAACGAGTCAGTAGGTAACGAGTCAGTAGGTAACGAGTCAGTAGGTAACGAGTCAGTAGGCTCTCCGACCATGGCTCGAGATTTGAACCTTGCTCTGATTCCCGGCGACGGCATCGGCACCGAGGTGGTTGCCGAAGCGATGAAGGTCCTCGACGCCGTCGCCCCGAAGGCGGGAATCAACGTCTCGACCACGCACTATGACTTGGGTGCAACCCGATACAACGCCACCGGAGAGCTGCTCCCGGATGCCGTTATCGAGGAACTGCGAACCAGTGATGCCATCTTGCTCGGGGCCATAGGCGACCCCTCTGTTCCACCCGGAGTCCTCGAGCGTGGTGTTCTGCTGCCCTTGCGTTTCGTGATGGATCACCACGTGAACCTCAGGCCGGTCAAGTTGTATCCCGGCGTCCAGGGGCCACTTGAGGGTGGAAAGACGATCGACTTCGTCGTGTGTCGTGAGGGCACGGAGGGCCCATACGTCGGGGCCGGGGGTGTGTTGCGTCGAGACACTCCCCAGGAAGTGGCGACTGAGGAAAGTTTGAACACCGCCTTTGGTGTGGAGCGGATTGTTCGCGATGCCTTCGACCGTGCGACCAAGAGGCGCAAGCACGTGACGCTGGTGCACAAGACCAACGTCTTGACGAACGCCGGATCTTTATGGAAGCGGACCTTCGATCGCGTTGCGTCAGAATTCGATGACGTGGCCACGGATTACCAGCACGTCGATGCAGCGGCGATGTTCTTCATCACCAACCCCGATCGATTCGACGTTGTCGTCACGGACAACCTGTTCGGCGACATCTTGACCGACATCGGAGCTGCCATCGGTGGAGGAATCGGGCTGGCGGCCAGCGGAAATATCGATCCGTCTCGATCGAACCCGTCGATGTTCGAGCCAGTGCATGGTTCGGCTCCCGACATCGCAGGGCAGGGCAAGGCCGATCCGACGGCGACCGTCATGTCCTTGGCCATGCTGCTCGACCATGTNGGGGAGAGCGAAGCATCCGCGTGGGTGGAGGCTGCGGTGGCTGCTGACTTAGAAGCGCGGGGCGATGGGGCCCGCTCGACGTCGCAGATCGGCGATGCGCTGGCAGCGGGAGCGCTCGCGCAAGCGCGCTAGCGCGTATCCTGAAGGGCATGAGCAGCCACGAGCAGGTAGCGATCGATGCTGAGTCACGTGAGCTGGCGCGGTTGATGGGTGAGCGGCTGGAGCAGGGATTTGCCTTGAGTTCCTTCGCATCTGAGTTAGCGGGCAAGGCCCAGCGCGATGAGGTTTGATCCAGCGCGGATATTCCAAATACTCGACGACTATGGCGTCGACTACCTGACAATCGGTGGCTGGGCTGTCGTCGCTCACGGCTATGTGCGGGCAACTGTGGACATTGATTTCGTCGCAGATCAAGAGCGCGGCAATATCGAGCGCCTAGCTCGCGCCTTGGCGTCCATGGGCGCTCGACTTCGGGGAATCGACGCCGACAAACTCGATATCGATCTCACAGACCCAGACGTTCTCGGTAACGGGGCGTCATTCACGATGGAAACGGACTTCGGGCCAGTGGACTTCCTCAATGATGTGCCAGGTGCAGAGCCCTATGCGCAAATGCGAGATCGAAGCATTGAGACCTCAGCTGCCGGAGTTCGCATCCGAGTCGTCGGGTTTGACGATTTGATCGCCATGAAGGAAGCCTCGGGCAGGGATCGTGATCACCTCGATGTTCGAGAGTTGAAACGCCCATCCGATTCCTGAACGGGTGGCTTACCGCTAGCGTTAGCCCTTCGCGGAAGGTGGATCATGACTGCAACGGATGCGGCCACGGGGCTGTGGGACATATCGATGAATCCGTCGACGTCCCCGGTGCCGAGCGCTGAGCGAGACGCGATCTTGGCGAATCCGGGATTTGGCGGACACTTCACCGACAACATGGTCCGAGCCAAGTGGACGGCCGACAAGGGCTGGCATGACGCCGAACTCGTCGCCTATGGACCCTTGCTCTTGGATCCCGCTACCAACTTCATTCACTACGGCCAGGCGATCTTCGAGGGGTTAAAGGCGTACCGGCACGCGGATGGCTCGATCAAAACTTTCCGGCCGTTCAAGAATGCTCAGCGATTCGCAGCGTCTGCTCGCCGCCTAGCGATGGCGGAACTTCCCGAGGAATTATTCGTTGCGAGCATTGAAGCTCTCGTCCGGCAGGACCACGAGTGGGTTCCCCGTGACGCAGAGAAGACCCTCTACCTTCGACCCTTCATGTTCTCGACCGAGATCGGTCTGGGAGTCAAGCCAGCAGACAGCTACGAATATCTGTTGATCGCGTCCCCGGCCGGCGCCTATTGGCCGAAAGGCCTCAAGCCGGTGAGTGTGTGGTTGTCCGATGACTACGTCCGCGCGGCCCCCGGAGGGACCGGAGAAGCCAAGTGCGCGGGAAATTATGCGGCGTCGTTGATCGCCCAGGCGGAGGCTTCTCAGCACGGTTGCGATCAGGTCGTGTGGTTGGACGCTGCCGAACGCCGGTGGATCGAAGAGATGGGCGGGATGAATCTGTATTTCGTTTACGGGTCGGGAGACTCCGCACGGCTAGTTACCCCGCGCTTAACCGGTTCGCTGCTACCTGGCATCACCCGTGATTCGCTCTTGACCGTTGCTGCGGATCTGGGGATTCGTGCTGATGAGGGTCAGATCAGCGTGGAGGACTGGAAGGCTGGCTGCGAGTCTGGCGAGATCACCGAGGTGTTCGCCTGCGGGACGGCTGCCGTGATCACACCGGTCGGAGAGGTCAAGTCACGGACCAATGGATCGTGGACCGTGGCTGATGGTGGCACCGGGCCGGTGACGTCGCGCCTACGCCAGGAACTACTTGATATCCAGACCGGAGTGATTCCCGACCGCCACAACTGGCTGCACGCGATCTGCTGATCGGACCCCACCGTGGAATGGGACTTCGAGGCCGAGGTGTGGCTGTGGAAGTCCGACGCCGCGTGGCATTTCCTCACGCTTCCGCAGGATGTAGCCGATGAGATCGAAGATATGCCGATCAGTCGAGGCGGCTTCGGGTCCCTGCGCGTTGAAGTCACCATCGGCTCGAGCTCCTGGGGAACGTCGATCTTTCCCAGTAAGGAGTTAGGCAGTTTCCTCCTACCACTGAAGAAGCCCGTGCGTGAAACCGAAGGGCTGGGAGTGGGGGACGTGTGCCACGTCCACCTGCGCATCGCCGAATAGTCGGGGCGTCCTTGCTCTCCCTCTGGTCGTCAGGGGAAAGTGCAGGTTCGAGGGCTCGTCCGCGCACGAGCCATCAGATATTTCCGCAGTTTCAACAACACCACCCTGCGCCTTTGTGGGGTATGGCAGGATGTGCCTCGTGCGTAACACAGTTATCACCAGCATCATCATCATTACTTAGCGCGCCGAGTTTTCTCGACGCGCTGCCCTTCGCCAAGCGAGGGGCTTTTTTGATGGTGGGAGAGAAGGAGAAATGAGTACGTCATCGCTTCCCCAGCGCCTTCCCGAGCGCGATGCGTTTCACGTCTACGACACGACCCTGCGCGATGGTGCCCAGCGCGAGGGCATCTCCTACTCAGTCGTCGACAAACTGGCGGTGGCCCGGCTGCTCGATGACTACGGCGTTGGCTTCATCGAGGGCGGATGGCCCGGCGCCCTGCCCAAGGACACCGAGTTCTTCGCACGAGCGCAAAACGAACTGTCGCTGACGCGTGCGCAGTTGGTCGCCTTCGGTGCAACCCGCAAGGCAGGGGTGGCAGTGACCGAGGATCAACAGGTGCGGGCCCTGCTGGACTCCGGTGCCCCGGTGATCACCCTGGTGGCGAAGTCCGACGTGTGGCACGTGGAGCAAGCCCTGAAAACCTCGCTCGATGAGAACGAGTCGATGATCCGAGACACCGTCGCTTTCCTCGTCGGTGAAGGTCGGCGGGTTTTCGTGGACATGGAGCACTTCTTCGACGGGTATAAGCACGACTCTGACTACGGAGTGCGCCTGCTGGTCGCCGCCGCCGAGTCCGGCGCCGATGTCGGCGTCTTGTGTGACACCAATGGCGGAATGCTGCCGCTGGGGATTGCAGAGATCGTGGCGGAGGTGGCTTCTCGATCCGGCGTTCGGTTGGGGATCCACTGCCAAGACGACACCGCCAGCGCGGTGGCCAACACGGTAACCGCCGTCGCCGCGGGTGTGACCCACGTGCAATGCACCGCGAATGGGTATGGCGAACGCACCGGCAATGCGGACCTGTTCCCGGTAGTGGCGAACCTTCAGCTGAAGATGGGCATCGAGTGTCTGCCCGAGGGCAGGTTGGCGGAGACTCGGCGTATCTCGCACGCGATCGCAGAAATTGCGAACATCGCGCCCGACACCCATCAGGCCTATGCCGGCGTCTCGTCCTTCGCCCACAAGGCTGGTCTGCACGCGTCAGCGCTCAAGGTGAATCCCGAGCTCTACAACCACATCGACCCCGCCCTCGTCGGCGGAGATCAGCGGGTGCTGGTGACCGAGATGGCGGGTCGGGCTTCGGTGGAGATGAAGAGCAAGGAACTCGGCTACGACATCGCCGGTGACGCCGATCGGGTCACCCACATCGTGGAGACGGTCAAGGATCTGGAGTCGAAGGGCTGGACCTTCGAAGCCGCCGACGCATCGTTCGAGTTAATTCTGATGGGCTCTGACGAGAGTGAATCTCGATTCGAGGTGGAGTCGTGGCGGACCATCGTCGAGCAGGACGCCTCCGGTGATGTGCGCACCGAGGCAACCGTGAAGGTCCGCGCCAACGGAGAACGCATGATCAGCACTGCTGAAGGCAATGGACCGGTCAACGCCCTGGACAAGGCGTTGCGCTCTGCCGTGACATCCCTGCATCCGGAACTTGAGCCACTCGAGCTCATCGACTACAAGGTCCGCATCCTCGAGAAGAGCGACGCCGACACCTCGGGTACCGCGAGTGTGACCCGCGTTCTCGTGTCCACCTCCGACGGGAAGCGGGAGTGGACCACGCTCGGGGTGCACGAGAACGTCATCGCAGCCTCCTGGCGGGCGCTCGAAGATGCGTTGACGTACGGCTTGATGCGCTCGCAGGTGTGAGGTCCGTTCGTCATTAGGGTGGAGCGGTGCTGATCTGCCGTTTTGCCGTCGGCGAGGACATTTGGTTCGGAGCTGTCGACGGTCTCGACGATGACGATCAAGTGACGGACGAGTCGATCGTCGCACCCATCGAGGGCCACCCGTTCGTGGATATTCGCCCCGAGGGAAGCGTCATGAAACTGGCGGACGTCCGACTCTTGGCACCTGTGATCCCATCCAAGATCGTTTGCGTCGGGAAGAACTACCGTGAACACGCCGCTGAAATGGACAGCGAAGCCCCCGACGAGCCGCTGTTGTTTCTGAAGCCGAGTACTGCGGTGATCGGATCGGGAGACCCGATCGACCTGCCGTGGCAATCCGAACAGGTCGAGCACGAAGGGGAGTTGGCCGTCGTCATCGGTCGAATGTGCAAGGACATTCCCATCGATCGGGTGGACGAGGTCGTTTTTGGATACACCTGTGCCAACGACGTAACCGCGCGCGATTTGCAGAAGTCCGATGGACAGTGGGCTCGGGCCAAGGGGTTCGACACCTTCTGCCCGCTGGGCCCATGGATTCAAACCGAACTCTCTCCCGCGGATGCGGACATCACCGTGCGTGTGAATGGGGAGCAACGTCAACACGGGGGCATCGACGCAATGGTGCATGACGTACCGGCGGTGGTGTCGTACGTGAGTTCGTGCATGACGCTACTTCCAGGTGATGTCATCTTGACGGGAACGCCCGAAGGCGTGGGCCCGCTCGCCGATGGAGACTCTGTCAGTGTCGGCATCTCGGGAATCGGAACGTTGACGAACCCGGTGAGGAGTGCCGCCCCGTGAGCGATGTTCGTGTTCGCTTCTGCCCGTCACCCACGGGCAATCCGCACGTGGGGTTGATACGCACCGCGCTGTTCAACTGGGCGTTCGCACGGCACACCCACGGCACCTTCGTCTTTCGTATCGAGGACACGGATGCCTCCCGAGACAGCGAGGAGTCCTACCAAGCACTCATCGATTCGCTGCAGTGGCTCGGACTCGATTGGGATGAGGGGCCCGAAGTGGGAGGCCCCTTCGGCCCGTACCGGCAATCCGAGCGACGAGCGGACTACGACGCGATGGTGGACGCCCTCGTTGCGGGTGGATACGCGTTCGAATGCTTCTGCTCCACCGAAGAACTGGATGCACGACGTCAGCAGGCGATGGCTGAGAAGCGCGCCCCTGGCTACGACGGACACTGTCGAGACGTGAGTGATGAGGCCCGGTCTGCTTACCGCGCCGAAGGTCGCGCTCCGGTGGTGCGGTTTCGCATGCCCGATCGGGACTGCACCTGGAACGACCTCATCCGCGGTGAGATCACGTTCGCAGCCGGACAGATTCCGGACTTTGTTCTCCAGCGTGCCAATGGGGAGCCGCTCTATACGCTGGTGAACCCCACCGATGACGCCGCCATGAAAATCACGCACGTACTGCGCGGCGAAGATCTGTTGTCGTCGACTCCCCGGCAAATCGCCCTGTACGAAGCGATGATCGACCTCGGTGTGTTCGACGGCCCGGTTCCGCAGTTCGGCCACCTTCCCTACGTGATGGGCGAGGGCAACAAGAAGCTGTCGAAGCGTGACCCGGAGTCGTCGCTGCAGTTGTATCGCGACCAGGGATACCTGCCCGAGGCGTTGACCAACTACCTCGCGCTGTTGGGGTGGTCTCCGGGGGGAGATGTTGAGTTCTTCAGCAAAGAGCAAATGGCGGAGTCTTTTTCCCTCGAGCGCGTCAACCCCAACCCCGCGCGCTTCGATGTGAAGAAGTGCACGGCTATCAACGGCGATTGGATTCGCTACCTTGCCATCGACGACCTCGTCGAGCGCCTGGTGCCGTACCTGCAGCGCGATGGAGTCATCGGCTCAACACCGTCCGCCGAGGACATGAATCTGGTCCGCGCCGTGGTGCCATTGATCTCGGAGCGATTGGAAACCCTCGGGCAGGCAAGCGCCATGGTGGGCTTCCTGTTCACAGACGACATTGCCATCGATGCCACAGATGCCGAGAAGATCATGGGAGACCAGGCCGATGACGTTCTCCAGGCGGCCGAAGCGGCCCTCTCTGGACTCGACGAGTGGACCACAGAGGCGATTGAGGGTGCCTTGCGGGCAGCGCTGATCGACGAGCGCGGATTGAAGCCGAAGGTGGCGTTCGGACCAGTCCGCCTGGCGATTACCGGGCGTCGGGTGTCGCCGCCGCTCTTCGAATCGATGGAATTGCTGGGCGCCGATCGTTCACTCTCCCGGATTCGGTCGCTCCACGCCTCATGACTACACTGATGCGGTCCCGTGGGGTATGGGGTAATTGGCAGCCCGACTGGTTCTGGCCCAGTTAGTCTAGGTTCGAGTCCTGGTACCCCAGCGACGAGCGTTTGCTCGGCACGGCCCCGTTGTGTAGCGGCCTAGCACGCCGCCCTCTCAAGGCGGTAGCGCGGGTTCGAATCCCGTCGGGGCTACAAGGGCCCTCCCACAGGGGAGGGCCCTTTCGTTTGCTCCGTAGACTGCTGCCTCAACGAGGCTGCGCACCGAAGGTGACGCGCGAAGTGACATGGAGGAAGTAGTGGGTCGCACTCTGGCCGAGAAGGTGTGGCACAACCACGTCGTCAGGTCTGCCGACGGTGAGCCGGATCTGCTGTATATCGATCTGCATCTGGTGCACGAGGTGACCAGCCCGCAGGCCTTCGACGGTCTTCGAGCTGCCGGCCGACCGGTGCGTCGTCCGGATATCACGGTGGCCACGGAAGATCACAACATTCCCACCATCGATGTGGACAAGCCGATCGCCGATCCAGTGTCGCGCGCGCAGGTCGAAGCGCTGCGGAAGAACTGCGCAGAGTTTGGTGTCCCGTTGTATTCGCTCGGGAACGTCGAGCAGGGAATCGTGCACGTTGTTGGTCCCCAGATGGGGTTGACTCAACCGGGCATGACCATCGTGTGCGGCGACTCCCACACCAGCACGCATGGAGCCTTCGGTGCTCTCGCATTCGGCATCGGAACGAGCGAGGTAGAACACGTTCTCGCGACGCAGACCTTGCCGCTGAAGCCGTTCAAGACGATGGCGATCAACGTGGACGGCGACCTGCCGGAAGGGGTGTCCGCCAAGGACATCATCTTGGCGGTGATCGCGAAGATCGGGACCGGCGGCGGTCAGGGGTATGTGCTTGAGTACCGCGGTTCGGCCATTCGCAGTCTGTCGATGGAAGGACGCATGACGGTCTGCAATATGTCGATCGAAGCAGGCGCGCGGGCCGGCATGATCGCTCCTGATCAAACAACGCTCGACTACGTCCAAGGCCGTGAGAAGGCACCTAGCGGACAGGAGTGGGACGACGCGGTCGCGTATTGGAAGACCCTATTCACCGACGACGACGCCGAGTTCGATGCGGTCATCGATATCGACGCCTCCACACTGACGCCCTTCGTCACCTGGGGCACCAACCCGGGGCAAGGTCTGCCGCTGTCGGCGTCGGTGCCGTCGCCAGATGACGCCACCGATGATGTCGATCGGGTGGCGATCGAACGTGCACTGGAGTACATGGATCTCACCCCCGGGACACCGCTGCGTGACGTTGCCGTCGACACGGTGTTTATCGGGTCGTGCACCAACGGTCGCATCGAGGATCTGCGAGTCGCCGCGGACATTCTGCGAGATCGCACGGTCAAGGACGGCATGCGCCTGATGGTTGTGCCGGGTTCAGCACGGGTTCGCCTGCAGGCGGAATCCGAAGGTCTGGATCAGGTATTCTTGGAGGCCGGTGGTGAATGGCGCGGAGCCGGGTGCTCGATGTGCCTGGGAATGAACCCCGACAAATTGACGCCCGGCGAGCGAAGTGCGTCGACGTCAAACAGAAACTTCGAGGGACGACAGGGCCCCGGCGGGCGCACGCACCTGGTTTCTCCCGCGGTTGCCGCCTCCACCGCAGTAACGGGACACCTGTCGTCACCCGCGGATCTGGCGTAGGCGAGGAGCGCACCATGGAACCCTTCATCCGGCATACCGGAACGGCCGCACCTTTGCGCCGGAGCAATGTCGATACCGATCAGATCATCCCTGCGGAGTACCTGAAGCGGATTACCCGTGATGGATTCGAAGACGGACTCTTCTCCGCCTGGCGCAAGGACCCTGACTTCGTCTTGAATCGAGACGAATATCAGGGTGTCAGCATCCTGGTTGCCGGTCCCGACTTCGGTACCGGATCCTCCCGCGAGCACGCGGTATGGGCCCTGCAGAACTACGGATTCTGCGTTGTCTTGTCCTCTCGTTTCGCCGACATCTTCCGCGGAAACTCAGGCAAGGGTGGACTCTTGACCGCCCAGGTGGACCAGAGCGTTATCGAGGAATTGTGGACGCTCATCGAAGCGGATCCTTCGCTCGAGGTCACGGTCGATCTTGACGCACGGACGGTCCGCGCCGGTGATCTAACGGCGGACTTCGAGGTCGATGACTACGTCCGGTGGCGTTTGATGGAAGGGCTGGACGATATCGGCATCACGATGCAGCACGCCGATGCCATCGCTGAGTTCGAGGCGCACCGGCCGAGTTTCGCACCGGTCACTCAATAGCGACGTGTAACGAGTAACTGCCGCGGATCCGCACGGCGCGGCGCTGAAGACGACGAGAGAGTCGGTGGCGAAGCGAGCGCGCCGGCCGCGAAGGAGCGCTCGTCGGCTCCATCAATCGGGCACTGGGTCGTCCGTGGGGGCGGCCCCTTGTTCGTATACACGCGTCGTCGCGGGACCCAGGCCGATTCGATGCGCGTCCCACAGGTCGACCTCGGTGTCGACGTCGCGTCGGGCACGCGTCCATAGGAAGGCATCGCCACTTGTTGCGGTCACACCCAGTTCGATGGCGCCGCTTGCTCGGTGATGAGCGCGGGAGTGCGAACCGAAGAAAGAGCGGGCACCGGGAACTTGGGCACACCACATCGTCGAGCCGGTTCCCGCAGCATCGGCCACGAAGGAAACGTCGTAGTTGCGTGCCTGGGCCAGGACGGCGTCGAGAGCGGCGCCGGTCAGGCAGGGAGTGTCGGCGAGGATGCCGATCACCGGTTGATTCGGCTCGCAGATCGCCCGTACCGAGGCGATGGCTTCATTGATTCCACTGGCCGAAGCTTCGGGTACGAAATCGCTGTTGCCTTCGCGCGCCAGGGCTTCGATGGATGCGTCGGGGGAGACCACGATGGTCCGATCGATATTCGCCGACTCACCGCAGGCTCGAAGGACATCGCGGGCGAATGCCTCAATCAGGCCCGGTGCCGGGGAAGACCCGGTCAGCAATCGGGACTTTCCCTCCGTCAGGGAGCGCACGGGAACGATGGCCGTCCATCGTTCACCGGCCCTGGGGGTGTTCGGCACGTCCCTATTCAACGCCACCGACCCGCTAGCCTGCCCGGGTGTCGCGAGGAGGAGTGCCCCGAGTGCGCCGGTCCTGGAAACTCGGGCCGGGTTATCGGGTTGCGGTGTTCCTGCTGTGGCCGCTGATGACCTGGTTCACCAAGCGTGACTGGCGGGGCATGGAGAACCTCAATGCCGATGATGGAGGAATCATCGTCGCCGGCAACCACATCTCCTGGTTTGATCCCCTCGTCATCTCGTATGCACTGTGGGAGAACGATCGTCCCCCGCGGTTCCTGGCAAAAGAATCGGTGTTCCGGGTCCCGATCGTGGGAGCCATCATCAGAAGTGCCGGACAGATCCCGGTTTATCGGGAGACGCGGGAGGCGATTGCGGCGTTGCGTGATGCGGTCACGGCGATCGAGGCGGGTGAGTGCGTGGTCGTCTACCCCGAGGGAACGATCACGAAGGACCCCGACCTCTGGCCGATGGTCGGTAAGACGGGCGCGGCACGCATCGCCTTGGCAACCGGTCGTCCACTTATTCCGGTGGCGCAATGGGGAGCCTGTGACGTTATCGGCCCCTACAAGAAGGAGTTCCGCCTGCTGCCTCGCAAGACCATGCACGTGCGTGCGGGGGAGCCGGTGGATCTATCCGACCTCGCCGGTCGTCCACTCGATCAAGTGACACTCGATATCGCGACGGATCGAATCGTCCAGGCCATCACCGAGCTTCTCGAGGGCATCCGCGACCAGAAGGCCCCGGTCGAACGTTATTCCCCGGCGAAGGCGCGCCGGCAGGAGCGCGAGTCGACCGGCGCTCTCGACGAGGAGGACCAGTGACCCGAGTAGCCATGATGGGATCCGGATCGTGGGGCACGGCGTTTGCCATGGTGCTCGCGCACGCCGGTTGTGAGGTCACCATGTGGGCCCGGGACCCGAAGACCGTCGAGCAGATCACGACGATCCATCAAAACCGCACGTACCACCCGGGTATCGAACTCCCGGCCGAAGTGCGGGCGACCCTCACGGCTCAAGAAGCGCTGCAGGGAGCCGATTACGTAGTGCTGGCTATCCCGTCGCAGGTGGTGCGGGCCAACGTTGCGCACTGGAAGCCGTTCGTCCCAGAATCGGCCGTCATCATCTCGCTCATCAAGGGAATGGAAATGGGCACGAGTATGCGCATGAGTCAAGTCATCGACGAGTTGCTCGGCACACTCCCAGGTCAGGTAGCCGTCGTCTCTGGCCCCAACCTCGCTCGTGAGATCGTCCAGCGCCAACCGACCGCGTCCACCGTGGCCTGCGTGGACGCCGATGCTGCCCAGCGGGTGCAGGCCNTCTGCACCACNAACTACTTCCGGCCGTACTGGACCACCGATGTGGTCGGCACGGAGATCGGTGGATCGGTCAAGAACGTGATTGCGGTCGCCAACGGCATGGCTGTGGGGATGGGTCTGGGAGAGAATTCGCAAGCGTCCCTGATCACTCGCGGNTTGGCCGAAATGGCGCGACTCGGAGTGGCGTTGGGGGCCGACCCGTTGACGTTCCAGGGCTTGGCTGGCGTCGGAGATCTNGTGGCGACGTGCCAGTCACCGCTCTCGCGCAACCGGACCTTCGGAGAGAACATCGGCTCGGGTCTGACGGTGCAGGAAACCATCGATATNACGCGACAGACGTGCGAGGCGTACAAGAGTTGCACGCCGATTCTCGAGTTAGCCCGCGAGCACGGGGTCGAGATGCCGATTACCGAGCAGGTCGTCAATGTTTTGCATCACGATCATTCGCCGACGGTCATGGCCGCCGCTTTCATGGCTCGAGACACCCGAGCCGAATCCGACCTCGGACCCTGACGGGTCGCGCATCAACCAGTGTGTATCGCGTGCGCGAGGTCAGCCCATAGGTCGGACGAATCCTCGATACCGACAGACAATCGAACGAGATCTTCGGGGACGTGCTCGGCCTCCCGGGGCCAGCGGCGGCGCCTTTCCAACAGCGACTCGACCCCGCCCAAGCTGGTGGCGTGCGCCCACAACCGGGTTCCCTGACACACCCGGTCCGCGCGAGCCGCATCTCCGCCGAATTCAATCGACACCATCGTTCCGGCTTGTCGAACACGGCTGATCGAAGGTTCGCTTCGGAGCTTCTCCGCAAGAAACTGCGCGCTTACTTCCGCCCGTTGGATCCGAAGGGCCAGTGTTCGGACGCCGCGCAAAGCCAAGTACGCGTCGAAAGCGCTCGGTGCGGCACCGAGAAGAAGGCGCCGGGTGCGGAGTTCCTCCGCTAGTTCCGGGTCCTCGGTGACAAGAGCGCCCATCAGTAGATCGGAATGCCCGGACAGGCTCTTGGTCGCACTGTGCATCACGACGTGCGCCCCGAGTTCCAACGGCCGCTGCAAGATCGGCGTCGCGAAGGTGTTGTCCACGACGGTGCGGACGCCGGCGGATCGCGCGGCGGGAAGACAGGTCGCGAGATCGGCTTCCTCGAGAAGGGGATTGGTCGGAGATTCCAACCACAGCGTGTGCACTCCGGTCGTGAGGGTGTCCAGGATGGCATCGGTGTCGGTGACGTCGATCAATGTCAAGCCGATGCGGCCCCGCTCGGCGAGTTCACGTAGCCGAACTGCGACGCCGGTGTACGTGGTCGTCGGTGCGACCACCCGCCCTCCGACGGGAATGAGGTCCAGGACAGCGTCGGCGGCGGCCATCCCGGAGGAGAACGCCACCGCCTGGGCGGGCCGTGTCCGCTCGGCGCACTCGAGAGCCGCGATCACCTCCTCGAAGGCAAACACGGTCGGGCCACCTTCGCGTGCGTACTCCGTGGGCCCGCCGGCAATGAACGACGACGCGGGAACGATCGGCGTGTTCAGGGGCGCATCGGGTTCCCGCAGGGGTCGGCCCTTGGTCACGGCGAGCGTGGACAGATCCAAGGCGGAGTGCTCAGGGCGCTGCGTCATGCCTAGACCGTAGTGGTGCGCCCGATAGCGTGCGCCCATGTCCACAGCGCGAGTAGTGGTGATCTTCGGGGGACGAAGTAGCGAACACTCGATCTCCTGCATCAGCGCCGCTGCCGTCTGGGAAGCACTCGAAACTGCAGGTCATGACGTCCTGCCGATCGCCGTCACCGCGGATTCGACGATGGTGCACTTCAGCGGACGACCTGCTGACCTTCGCTCGGACGACCTGCCGAGAATCGAGGGTGGGTCGTCGACCGTGATGATCGGCGCGACCGCCGATCGCCCGGGCGCGGTCATCGACGGCCGCGTCGAAGCGATCGATGTGGTCTTCCCGGTTCTGCACGGCCCCTGGGGTGAAGACGGCACCATCCAAGGGCTTCTCGACTTAGCCGGAGTGCCGTACGTCGGCTCAGGAGTGCTCGCATCCGCCATGTGTATGGACAAGATCACCGCGAAGGTGCACTTGCGGGCGGCCGGCATCTCAGTCCCGGAGTGGGTAGCCATCGATCCTCGGTCAGATGTCGATGCAGCGATGGATCGCGCCACGGCAATGTCTGCGGTGCTGTTCGTCAAGCCATCGCGAGCAGGATCCTCGGTCGGCATAACGCGAGTCGACCTCGAGATGACGGGTCGCGACTCTCTCGCGCNGGCGGTTCGCGCCGCTCGCGAGCACGACCCCCGCGTCATCATCGAAGCGGGCGTCGAAGGTGCTCGTGAGATCGAGTGTGGGGTGAGACAAACACCCGATGGGGCCATCGACACCAGTCAGGTCGCCGAGATCTCCGTCCGCGACGGCTACGACTTCTACGACTTCGCCGCCAAGTACGTCTCGAACGGTGCCGATCTCGTGGTCCCGGCCGACCTCCCCGCTGAGATATCGGACCGCGTGCGCGAAACGGCCAGGCGATGCTTCGTCGAGCTGGGGTGCGAAGGATTGGCGCGCGTGGACTTCTTCGTCACCGACCACGACATCGTGGTGAATGAAGTGAACACGATGCCCGGATTCACACCGATATCCCTGTACCCGCGCATGTGGGACGCCAGCGGTGTGTCGTACCGCGAGCTCGTCGACTCTTTGGTCCGCGAAGCGCTCGCGCGAGCGCCGGGCCTTCGCTAGGACTGTGACGAGGTGGGAGCCAGGGCTCGCACCCCGGCCACGGTGAACGCAGCGACCGCAGCGATCTCGGCGTGCGCGTCCTGACCGGGCGCGATCCGGCGCGCGGCCGCCTCGATCGCCGCGTGGACGTAGTTCGTTGCCTGGTCGACATCTCGAATGCCAATCTGCGCGAGTGCCTCACCCACAGGCGCGGCGACCGCGGCGTGAGCCTCGGACAACCGGTGACGCACATCCTCCGCGAGGGTATGCATCGTCAGCAGCACCAGAAGCGAGTGATGTCCGTCGGCGACGAGCCCCATAGCGACCTCGACGTAGATCCTTACGGTGTCGAGATCGCCCGTTTCGGTTGGTGCCGCGTGCAGTCGCTGGCGAAGCGCCTCCTGCCACAGGACCATCTGGTCACCGAGCACGACGGCTACCAACTCGTCAGCGGAGGTGAAGTATTCGTATACGGCCGTTCTCGAAAGCCCTGCCCGGGCGGCGACAGCCGTCATGGTGACGGCATCAGGCCCTTCGGTGACAAGAAGTTCCTGACCGGCGGCCACGAGATCGGCCCGGCGTTGATCGCGATGCTCCGCGACCGTCGGGGCGGTGATGCGAGGCACATCGCGATCCTGTCATAGGTCCGACGGCACCGTCGGGTCACGAAAGCCCATCGAGAGAGAGTGCGGCGGTGATGTCCACGACGGCATCAATCTCCGGTCGATACGCGGCGGGAACGCGGACCTGGAGAACGGGCGATGTGTCGACGGTCGTGAAGACGGTGCCGTCGTTCTCACCGATCGGTGAGGCGATCCACTCGATCGAATCGACCGCGATCACTTGCGCTGTCGGTGACGTGATCGGTTCCACGCCACAGGCGAGAACGATGGGCGGGTCGCCCCATGCGACTGCGGCGGCATCGGACGGCTGGGTTTCTCGTTGGAGTTGCCCGAGAAGTTTGATGGGTGTGTTTGCCAAGATCTGCTCGCACGCGGAGCTCGTCGGGGGCGCGTCAACGACCACGGCGGTGGAACACCCCGACACAACGACGCACGCCGCAAGGGCAAGAACGATGGTGCGCCGCGTCGCGCTGGGCCGTGGGGTGCGTCGAAAGACGTAGGCTGACGCGAGCACAGAACGAGCGTACTTCGAAGGTGGAGTGATGGCCGACGGGAAGACCGACCGAACAGTGGGCGACATCGGAGAGTTCGCTCTGATCGAGCGGCTGGTGTCGGACACTCCGACCTCTCCGGCGATCGAGGTTGGTCCCGGAGACGACGCCGCGGTCATCGGCTTGTCGGATGGTCGGGTGGTGGCGTGCGTCGATGTACTGGTTGAGGGAACGCATTTTCGCCGCGACTGGTCGAATGCGATCGACGTCGGGCGTCGGATCGCCGCCGCGAGCCTGTCCGACATCAATGCGATGGGCGCGCAGTGTTCATCCCTGCTGGTCGGACTCGTGGCGCCGGGCGACCTGGCGGGCGCATGGATCATGGAAGCCGCGGCGGGCTTGAAAGAAGAGGCTGCCAGTGCGGGGGCGGTACTCATCGGTGGCGACACCACGCAGGGAGACTCCATCGTGTTCTCGGTCACGGCATTGGGATCTCTCGATGGCCGAGCCCCGGTCACGCGCGGGGGAGCGCAGCCGGGTGATCGTGTGGCGGTGTGCGGACGATTGGGTTGGGCGGCGGCGGGGTTAGCGGTTCTCGGTCGAGGATTTCGCTCCCCGAAGGTCTTGGTCGATGCGCACCGCTTCCCTGTGATCGACTACACCTGTGGTCCGCGGGCCGCCGCGGCGGGAGCCACGGCGATGATCGACATCAGCGACGGACTGATCGCCGACGTGGGTCATATAGCGGCTGCGTCGAACGTTGCGATCGATCTGGACTCCACGACACTTGAGGTTGCCGAACCACTGCAGGCTGCTGCGGCCGCCTACAACGTGGATCCGAAAATCTGGATGCTGACCGGGGGAGACGACCACGCTCTCGTCGCGTGCCTGCCCGAGGGCGTCGAATTGCCGGATGGCTTTCTCGAGATCGGACGGATACGCGAAGGTGCAGCGCAGGTGACGGTGGATGGGTCAGAGCCCGAATGGCTCGAAGGCCCGGGAGGTTTCACGCACTTCGCGTGAGGGGTGCCGTCAGGCGCGGGTGACTTTGCCCGCCTTGATGCACGATGTGCATACGTTTATGCGCTTGGGGGTGGAGCCGACGACGGCGCGCACCCGCTGGATGTTGGGATTCCAGCGACGCTTGGTGCGTCGATGGGAGTGCGAGATGTTGTGGCCGAAGCCGGGTCCCTTACCGCAGACATCGCAGTTGGCAGCCACGGTGCACTCCTTGCATTCGTTGTCGTAGTAATTGCTGTGACGTTCGGGATTTCGTCGTCGAACGTAAGGCCGATAAGAGTAGCCGACTCATTCCACCGTGGCAGGACCAGCCCCCGGTAGCGTCGCCTCGTGGCCGGGGACATGGGGCTAGAAACCAGGCTTCGCGGTGTCATCGGAGGGCGCACGGCGGGAGCGCTGGAGCGAGGGCTGGGCCTGACCTCGGTGGGGGACCTCCTGCGCCACTACCCCCGTCGCTACGCCGAGCGCGGCGAGTTGACCGCCATCTCAGGGCTCACCGACGGCGATCACGTGACGATCGTGGCGGATATCGCCTCGGTCACGGCCCGACGGATGCGCAACAAGCGCGGCTCGCTCCTGGAAGTCCTCGTCAGTGACGGCACCGACTCGCTCGTCATCACGTTCTTCAATCAACCCTGGCGTGAGCGTGAGCTGCGCGTGGGGCAGCGAGGCCTGTTCGCGGGGACCATCAGCAGTTACCGAGATAAGCGGCAATTGGCGCACCCGCAATATGTCCTGCTCGGGGACGGCTCTGATGCCGAGAAGGTCGAGAGCTTCGCGGGCGCGATCATCCCGGTCTACCCGTCCACGAAATCCGTGACGAGTTGGCAGATCCAATCCTCGGTACGCATCGTGCTTGATTCGATGGATGCCGATCAGATGATGTCGGATCCGATTCCAGCGGCGATGCGCGCAGACATGGACCTGCCGGACGTTCATCGTGCACTCGAAGGTGTGCACCGACCGACTACCTGGCAGGACATCGAGCGTGGACGGGAGCGGTTGATATTCGAGGAAGCATTCGTGCTTCAGGCGAACTTGGTGCAGCGCCGTCATGCTGCTCGCACGTATCGAGCCTCGGTGGTGCCCCCGGCGGGATCAGCCCTGCGGGAGACCTTCGATGCGGGCCTGCCTTTCACCCTGACCGGCGGACAGGCGGCGGTGGGGAACGAAATCGCCGCCGATCTCGCCCGAGAGGTACCCATGCAGCGGCTGCTGCAAGGAGATGTCGGTAGTGGGAAGACGGTTGTTGCCGTTCGCGCGATGCTGGACGTTGTGGCTGCGGGCGGCCAGGCGGTTTTGCTGGCACCGACGGAGGTTCTCGCGTCCCAGCACGCCTCAGGGATTCGCCGGCTCCTCGGCCCGCTCGCGGAAGCGGATTCGCTCCTGGGATCCGGGGCGACGGTTGACGGAACGACGGTTGTGCTGTTGACCGGCTCGGCGCGTTCGGCCCAACGACGGGAGGCCCTGGAAGCGATTGAGTCGGGGGTGGCCGGTGTGATCGTGGGAACGCATGCCCTACTGGAGGAGTCCGTGCAGTTTGCGCGCTTGGGGTTGGTGGTGATCGACGAACAGCATCGCTTCGGCGTCGAGCAGCGTGCCGCCCTGGCCCGCCGAGCCCCCGATGGCACGCATCCGCATGTGTTGGTGATGACGGCGACGCCGATCCCACGCACCGTGGCGATGACCGTGTTCGGGGACCTCGACGTGTCGACCTTGGACGAAGTTCCGGCGGGCCGGGCAGAAGTGACCACCCACGTCATCAACCCGCGGACGCAGCCGCGCCACGTGGACCGGTTGTGGGAGCGGGCCGCGGAGGAGGCCGCGGCGGGACACCGAGTGTTCATCGTCTGCCCTCGGATCGATGCCGCGAATGTCGAAGAGGGCTCCACGACGGACGTGGCCGGGGAGGCCGACGTCAGCATCGCGACCGTCGAAGAAACATTCCACGAGGCGGTGGCTCGACTCCCGAATGCCCGGGTGGCTGCCCTGCACGGGCGCATGTCCGCAGAGGACAAGGAGTCCGTGATGGCAGGTGTGGCCTCCGGTGGAGTCGATGTCGTAGTGTCCACCACCGTCATCGAGGTCGGCGTCGATGTTCCCGACGCCACCATGATGATCGTGTTCGATGCCGACCGATTCGGTATCTCGCAGTTGCACCAACTTCGCGGTCGCATCGGTCGAGGAAGTCTGCCGGGCGTGTGTCTGCTCGTGAGCGCCGCCGAGGACGGCACCCCCACGCGCGAACGGCTCGACGCGGTGGCCTCGACACGCAACGGATTCGATCTGGCCCAACGCGATCTGGAGATTCGTCGAGAAGGTGATGTGTTGGGCGGTTCCCAGTCGGGTGTTCGATCGTCGCTGCGTCTGTTGCGCGTGGTCGAGGACGCCGACGTCATTGCCCGGGCGCGCGCGGCCGCCGAGGAATTGCTCGAGACGGACCCCGATCTGGAGTCCTATCCGGCGTTGCGCGAAGCGATGACCCGATGGGACGCCGAGCAGGCCGAATTTCTGGAGAAGTCGTGACGCGGATCATCGCCGGGCGTGCCCGCGGTCGTCGCGTGAAGATCCCCTCGGCCGGAACTCGACCGACCTCGGACCGACTGCGCGAAGCGTTGTTCGCCAGCGTGGAATCTCGACTGCGCGCCGCCGGACGCGGGTGGCACGAGGTCGCCGTTGCCGACCTGTGGGCGGGATCGGGAGCGGTCGGCCTGGAGGCGTGGAGTCGAGGTGCCCCGCGCGTGCTGCTGGTGGAAAAGAACGCGGCGGCCGTCTCGGTCATGATGGGCAATGTCTCCAGCCTGGACGCCGACGGCGAAGTCGAGTGCCGCCGTGCCGACGTCGGCCTTGTGGTGACGTCCGAACCGCCCGGGGGGCCCTTCGACGTGATCTTCGCCGACCCTCCCTACGCCTACGACGACGCCTCGCTGTCGGACGACCTCGCCGGCGCAGTGCGATCGGGATGGTGCGCCCCGGATGCACTCGTCATCGTCGAGCGAGCGAAGGCGCGGGGGAGATCACCGGGGGGACGTTCTGGCCGGGACGGTGCAGCGCCGGAGGACCATGATGCGCCCGCGCTTCCGCCCGAGATTGAGATCATCGATCATCGAGTCTACGGAGACAGCGCGCTTTGGTACGGTCGTGTGGGCGGTGCGTGAAGGCGGCACCGGGAGGCGACGCTCGCGACCAATGCAGATGGTGGAGGTGTGATGAAGGCGATCTGCCCCGGGTCCTTCGATCCGGTCACCAACGGTCATCTCGACGTCTTCACGCGTGCAGCCAGGATCGCTGATGAAGTCGTCGTCGCGGTTCTCGTCAACCGATCCAAGGCCGGCATGTTCAGTGTCGAGGAGCGCATTGAGATCCTCGCCGATGTCACCGCGGATCTGCCCAACGTTCGCATCGACTCTTTTCACGGCCTCCTGGTGGACTACTGCCGGGACAACGGCATCGAGGCGATCGTGAAAGGGCTTCGGGCGATCAGCGATTTCGATTACGAGCTGCAGATGGCCCAGATGAACCACCGATTGGGGGAGGTTGAAACCCTGTTCGTTTCGACCAATCCGCAGTACAGCTACCTGTCCTCCAGTCTGATCAAAGAGGTAGCCCGGCACGGCGGTGATGTGTCCGGTTTGGTGCCACAGGCCGTGTTGGACCGCTTCCCGGAGAAGTTCTGAGCCACAATGTGCCTAGCCCGGCGGCCGATGGCCAGCCGGAGCCAGCAGCGCCCGAAGAAGCCGCGCTACGACCGAAGGAGCAGCGAGTGGACGTCCAGGAACGACTCGATGAGTTGAACGTTCTCGTTGAGGATGCCAAGTCCATGCCCCTGTCGGCATCGTGTGTGGTGAATCGATCTCAGGTCCTGGACCTGATCGAGGAGATTCGGCAGATGCTCCCGGAGTCGGTGCATCGAGCGGACGAGCTGCTTGCCGACCGCGAGGCCGTGGTGCAAGACGGACGACGCGAGGCCGACCGCATTTTGGAAAGAGCGCGAACGGAAGCGGACAAGATGGTGTCCGAGCACGAGGTGTACCTCGCTGCCGTCGCAGAAGCCGAAGCGCTACGCAGGGAGACACTGTCGGACACCTCCCGTATGCGGCAGGAGACAGACGACTTTATCGATGCCAAATTGGCGAGCTTCGAAATCACTTTGCAGAAAACATTGCAGACGGTCGACCGAGGTCGCGAGCGTATTCGCAGCCAGATGTACGAAGACCTCGCTCCGGTGGGCGGCGATGAATTCTTCGACGGGGCGGCGGAACCAGAACGCAGGGATTACTAGCGGTGAGTGGTTCCCGGCGTCCCGTCCAGGAATCACCCGGTGACAGCCCCACAACAATCGACGTCTCTCGGCTACACCGGCAACCTGGTTCGCTTCTTGAGTTGAGTTTCGAGCTTCCCGCTCCGGGCGATCTGCACGTCGCGATGGCTCGCGTGCCCGAAGGATCGCCCATCGAGATGGATGTTTCCGTGGAATCCGTCGTCGAAGGGATCTGGGTGAGCGGCACCGCGGACGTCGACGTCGTGGCGGAGTGCTCACGGTGCTTGGACTCGGTGGAGTGGACGCAGATGGTGCCGATAGAGCAGATGTTCCGATATCCCGCCACGGACGCTCGCGGCGTCCTCATCGAGGATCCGCAGGACGACGACGAAGAAACTCCCGAGGTTGTCGCCGACACCATCGACATGCATGGGCCGCTACGCGACGCCGTCGTACTCTCCCTGCCCCTTGCCCCGTTGTGTTCTCCGGACTGTCAGGGCATCTGCCCCACCTGCGGGGAACGGGTCGAACTCGATGGAGATCCTCACGACCATCCCGTCTCTGACCCCCGGTGGTCCGCGCTGGAACAGTTGCTGACCGAAAGCCCGCCGACGATGCCCGAGGAGCGATAGGGCACAATCATCGCCGTTGTGTCGGTGCAGACGGCACTGAGTTACGCTCTGCGCACCCGAAGTTAAGGAAGAACAGTGGCTGTCCCCAAGCGCAAGATGTCCCGGTCCAACACGCGAAGCCGTCGCTCGCAGTGGAAAGCGAGCGCACCGACCCTCGTCACTTGCGCGCGCTGCAAGGAAAAGCGTCCCTCGCACACCGCCTGTCCCACGTGCGGGACGTACGCGAAGCGTCGCGTTCTGGACGTCTAAGTCGGATCGGGCTTCCCATGGCGCGGGTTGCCGTCGACCTCCTCGGCGGTGACGAAGGTGCTCCCGTCGTAGCCGACGCCATCGCGGGTGTCCTGGCCGGCGACACCGATGGGTGTGCCGCAGACAGCAATCCACCACCGATTCAGATATGCGTGGTCGGACCACACGACCTCGCCCGGGAACTTCTCGCCGAGCGAAGCATCGATGTGGATGCGCACGGCGACATCTCTATCGCCCACGCGCAAGAGTCGGTTCCGATGTCCTCATCGAGTCACGACACGCTGGACATGCTCCGCGAACGCCAGGATCTGTCGAGTCTGGTCGGCGTGGAGGAGGTCCGATCCGGACGCGCGGATGCCTTTGTGTCGATCGGGCATACCGGTGCGACGGTTGGAGCCAGCGCCTTCGGTCTCGGTCGCGTCCGAGGTATGGGTCGTCCGGGTCTGGCCGTCGAGTTACCCGCGACCCAAGGGCCGGTGATCCTGCTCGATTGTGGCGCCGCGCCGCACGCAACCGCGGAAGATCTCGTCCGCTTTGCAGCCGTGGGTGCGTCCTACGCACGAATCGTCGGCATTGATTCGCCGCGTATCGGTTTGTTGAGCATCGGCGGCGAAAGAGGCAAGGGCGATCACCTGCGCAAGCAGACCGACATTCGTCTCGCCGAGGACTTTGCGGCGGAGTACGTGGGCGCGGTCGAGGGCCACGACCTGATGGGTCAAGCGCGAGCCGATGTCATCGTCGTCGACGGCTTCACCGGGAATGTCGCACTGAAGTCGATGGAAGGAGCGCTGCGGTGGTCCGTGGGTGCGATGGGAACCGCCTACGGGTCGATCGAGCCAGCCCGTGAGGTGCTGCGGTCGACCCATCTGCTGTCTGGCGCATCGCTCCTCGGGGTAGACGGCAACATCGTGGTCGGACACGGTGCATCGCGCGCGGATGAGATCCATGGGTGCATTCTTCGAGCTGCGATGCTGCACGAGGGGTCCATCGTCGAGAGTGTTCGCGCGTCTGTTTCCGGTTTCCCGGAACTGAATGCACGTGGAGAACTCGCATGACGGAGCCAGGTGACGACGAGTCGACCAGCGGCACTGCCGACGTTGTCGCGTTCGCGACTGCGTTCGATGTCGATCCACGGAGCATTCGGGCCGACACTCCGCTCAGTGTCGTCGACTGGCGCGGGTCGGCAACAGATTGGCTGATGGTCGCCGATCACCTGGGCGTGAGTTTCTCGGGAGACGATCGCGCCTTGGACGATGTCGAGACGGTGGGCGACGTGATCGCTATCGTCAGGGCAGCGAACAGGCCCCGCTCGGGTGGAACGGCCGACGACAGGACCTGACACAGAAGGGAAGTGGTGCGGGGTGGCCCCCGACGCACAGGGATCAGTGGAGTCGTTGGATTCTCTGATGCGGGCACTGGGCCAGCGCATGGACGGCGACCTTCTTAGGCAAGCCATCACTCATCGCTCTTACGCATACGAGCACGGCGGACTACCCACCAACGAGCGCCTGGAATTCCTCGGCGACTCCGTCTTGGGCATTGTCGTCACCGAACGGCTGTTTCGGGACTTTCCCGACGAGCCCGAGGGGCAACTTGCCAAACTGCGAGCAGCCGTCGTCAACGCATCCGCGCTCGCGGAGGTCGCTCGGGAACTCGATTTGGGTTCCTTCCTGCTGTTGGGCAAGGGCGAGGGGAGCACCGGCGGACAGGACAAGTCCTCGATCTTGGCCGACGCGATGGAGGCGGTGATCGGGGCGATGTATATGTCGACCGATCTGGAAACCACCCGCTCCTTCATTGAGCGCATTTTCGGCCCCTTGATCGCCGAATCGTCGCAACTCGGCGCTGGACTGGATTGGAAGACGTCCTTGCAAGAACGTTCTGCCGAACTCGAGCGAGGTGTTCCCGAGTACCGGGTTACCGACACCGGACCCGATCACGCCAAGGAATTCACCGCGCAGGCGGTGATCGGCGGCGACGTTCTGGGGACGGGACACGGTCGCAGCAAGAAGGTCGCTGAGCAAGAGGCGGCCGCGCAGGCCTACGCCGCTCTCGGCGGCACCACCGATGCCTGAACTTCCCGAAGTCGAAGTGGTGCGTCGGGGCATCGACGCGTGGGCGACGANTCGAACGATCAGCCGCGTGGACGTGTTGCACGCTCGATCGATCCGTCGCTGCGAGGGAGGCGCGCCGGAATTGCGCGCCGCACTCGAAGGAGACTCTTTTCGCTGCGCCAGTCGCCGAGGTAAGTACCTGTGGCTCCCGCTGACACGCACGAACGATCAGGCTCTCGTCGTGCACCTGGGCATGAGCGGTCAAGTGCTCATGCAGCCGTCGCGCGAAGAGGACGAAACACACCTGCGGGTGCGCGTCCGCTTCGCCGACGATGATCGCGAGATGCGGTTCGTCGACCAGCGGACGTTCGGCGGGATGCACGTCGACGAGGTGATCGACGGGGTGCCGTCGAGCATCACCCACATTGCCCGCGATCCGCTCGACCCTGATTTCGACGAAGCCGCGACCGTCCGCGCCATTCGATACAAGGACTCCGAAGTGAAGCGTGTTCTGCTCGATCAGTCGGTGGTCTCAGGAATCGGCAACATCTATGCCGACGAGGCGCTGTGGAGATCGTCGATCAATGGGCGTCGGCGGGGCTCTGCTCTGACGTTCGCGCAGGTTCGCACCGTCGTGTCGAACGCCCGCGAGGTCATGCTCGAAGCACTCGCCCAGGGTGGCACCAGCTTTGACTCGCTGTATGTCAATGTGAATGGGGAGTCGGGCTACTTCGAGCGTGCCTTGGACGCCTACGGCCGGGAAGGCGAGCCATGCCGACGGTGCGGGGCGGCTATCCGGCGGGAGGCCTTCATGAACCGGTCCAGTTACCGGTGCCCCCGATGCCAGCGCGCCCCCGCCTCCTGAGACGTCCTTTCGTGACTTGTAGCAAGCCGTTCCGCACGGCTCAGCTGATACGGATGTCGTCGCCACGGTCGGCGCGGAAATCCACACCGACCGCTTCTTCGAAAAGTCGGAATGGACTCATTTCCCCGGCGTAATCACCGTGCGCCGAGCGAGATTCCTCGTAGTAGGTATCGATAACCCGACTCAGCGCGGAAGGAACCTTCAGTTCGTCTGCAAGTGCGACGGTAAGGCGCGAGTCCTTACAGGCTAACGCCATTGAGAAGGTGTCGTCGTAGTCGGAATCAAACAGAATGCGGGTGAGCCCTTTTTCGTTGAAGAACGACGTTGCCGGGCTGCCAGCGATCGCAGAGTGGAGTACACCTGGATTGACTCCACTCTTGACGCCGAGTGCCATCATCTCCCCAAGCGCGACAGTGTGCGCGAACCACAATTGGTTGATGATCAGCTTGACCACATACCCGGCACCGCGCGGTCCGACATGGAAGATGCGCTCCGGATTCCCCATGACGCGCAGGAGCGGCAGCATATCCTCGAAATCATCGGTGCTCGCGCCGACAAAGAATTCCAACGTACCGTTGCGCGCACCGTGTGACATCCCCGTCACCGGAGCTTCGGCGTAGCGCACACCCCGATCATCGAGTAACTCTTCGACCGGCAGCAGAGCAGATCGAATTGATGTCGAAGTATCGATCCAGATGGCCCCTGGCTTCATGGAACCAGCCACGTTGCCTTCCAACATCACATCGGCGGTGATCCATGGGGTTGGCAGCATCGTGATGACGTAGTCGGTGTTGGTCGCTGCCTCAGAGGCGGTGGCAGCCGGGTGACCGCCTAACTGGACGAGTTTGTCGACCCGCTCCGAAGCCAGGTCGAACACGATGGTGGTGAAACCGCTATCGATGAGGTGCGCGGCCATGGCCCCGCCCATGTTGCCCAGCCCGATGACTGCGACGGACTTCGCCGTGGCCGGTGCCGCGTCGTGTGAGTGCAGGTCAATGGCGTTGGTTTCGTGAATGTGGGTCATGGTCACTCTGGCGCTGTGAAGAAGGGATTGCTGGGAGGAAGTGCTTGGTTGATCTCGGTGGCAGTGGGTTCTCCGCTGGCACCACGACCGAGGGCGACGTAAGAAGCTTCTGCGTTGTTGCGGTAGATGGCGTCGGGATCGTCCGCGGCGGGATTGACCCATACCGCGCAGATCAGCGTCAGGTCAGATGGGTCTTCGATGATGCTCTCGCGGACTGCGCGCGTGACACCAGTTGCTATTCCGGCTTGAGCCGGCCCCCAGTGCAGAAGGCCGTGGTTGTCGTTGACGAATGTCGCCTTGTTGACGAACAGGGTGGGCGGTTGCACAGGCACTCCGGGGCGCACGATTACCGCGAAGCGCTGGTGACCGGGCGTGGGCGTGGCCAGGGCAGTTGCCCATGCATGGCCTGCGGGACCGCCGCGCTTGCCTAGAACGGTATTGACGTGGGCCGCATTCGGGCCGCTGCTGATGAATGCCTCGCCAATCTGCATGCCTAACTCCTGGGATCCGGATTTGTGCCGATGCGATTTCCTCGCGGCGGAATGGTCATGGCCCGCGAGACTGAAATGCAATGTTTCTTGCGCATATGGCAAATATCTCGCAATAATTTGGAGCTATGGCTCGAAAAAACACCAGCGGGCTCGCGCGGGACATTGAGATCGTGGAGTTGCTCGCTGACACGGCCGAGGCGCTGGGCGTCTCGACGATTGCTCGCCGCTTGAATCGAGACCTAACGCAGATCTCGCGAGCTTTGGCAACGTTGGCCGAGGCGGGAATTGTTCGCCGGGATCCGGTTTCTCGCGGATACCTCGTGGGTTGGAGGCTGGCTGTTTTGGCGGGTCGCACCCTGGAGGAACGACTTGCGGAGATCGCCCGACCGCATATTCGCTCTCTCGCTTCCACGCTGAACGAGACGGCCATGCTCTCGGTGCTGCGCTCGAGTCAGACCATCGTTATCGCGGCGCAGATCAGTCCACACGGACTGGGGGCCTATGGCCGGGTGGGCAGCAGTTACCCCGCGGCGAGCTCCTCAACGGCACGCGCAGTCATGGCAGGGGAACCGGAAGATTCCTGGGAGGGCTGGCTGACGGATGAACGGCTGCAGGAGGCAGGCGATCGTTGCTCAGTTCGGACGCAAGAGCAGTTCGAGGCTGCACTGACGCAGGTTCGTGACAGCGGCGCCGCGGTTACCTGGGGGGAGTACGAAGAAGGCATCATCAATATTTCGGTGGCCATCCGGGGGGTGCACGGCCGACCAATCGCCGCGGTGTCGATCAGTGCCCCTGAATTCCGCTTCGCCGACCAGACGGAGACCGGAATCCGCTTGGTGAAGCGCGCCGCAATGCGGATTACAGAGGAGATCACTTGGCGCGGATGACGCCGAGAGATGCCTACGCCCCGCGTGGTGGTGCAGGTACCGGATAGTCCGTGGGTAGCATTTGCGAGCGCCCTCCCCGCACCGAGTTTCCGCCCTCCGGCGGGGACGCACCCGAATGGAGTTGGCCGGACCGTGCATCTGAAGTCGCTGACGCTCAAGGGCTTCAAATCTTTCGCGTCGTCCACGTCCTTGGAGTTCGAGCCGGGCGTGACATGCGTCGTCGGGCCGAACGGCTCGGGAAAGTCGAACGTCGTCGATGCCCTCGCCTGGGTCATGGGTGAGCAGGGAGCCAAGAGCCTTCGTGGCGGAAAAATGGATGACGTCATCTTCTCCGGGACGTCTGGCCGCGCGCCACTGGGCCGAGCGGAAGTGGCGCTCACCATCGACAACACCGATGGGGCCCTTCCCATCGAGTACACCGAGGTGACGATCTCCCGCACGCTGTTTCGCAACGGAGGATCCGAGTACGCGATCAACGGTGAAACGTGTCGACTGTTGGATATTCAAGAACTGCTGTCCGATTCCGGTATCGGTCGCGAGATGCACGTCGTTGTCGGGCAGGGGCAGCTCGACTCCATCTTGCACGCAACGCCTGAGGATCGTCGCGGCTTCGTGGAAGAGGCCGCTGGAGTGCTCAAGCATCGCAAGCGCAAAGAGAAGGCCCTACGCAAACTCGATGCGATGGAGGGCAACCTCACGCGGTTGCAGGACCTCACCACCGAACTTCGTCGTCAACTGAAGCCCCTGGGTAAGCAGGCGGAGGTTGCGCGCCGCGCCGTAGTTATTCAAACCGACGTGCGGGACTCTCGACTGCGACTGTTGGCGGACGATCTTCACCAGGTGCGAGAAACTCTCGAGGCCGAGGTGGCCGACGAGACGGCTCTGCGTCAGCGGCAGGCGAGCGTGGAGTCGACTATCGCGGAGTTGCACACGCGCGAGCAGGCAGCCGATGATGCTGAGCGCACGGAAGGTCCGTTGCTGTCTGGAGCGCAGGAAGTGTGGTTCGCCCTGTCGGCGGCGCAGGAGCGCTTTCATGGATTGGATCAACTGGCGCGGGCGACGGTTCGCCACCTCCAGCCAGAGGACGAGGAACTGGCCGTGTCCGGGCGCGACCCCGAGCAACTTGATGCTGAGGCTCGATCGCTACGGGCCCAGGAATTCGAGCTCGGTCGTGAAGTGCAGGCGTTGCGGGACGCTCTCGCCGTCGCCGAGTCCTCTCGACTGCGCGCCGAGGAAGCCCTGGCAGGCGAGCAGCGTCGAATTCAGGCCGTCGAGGCGTCGAGGGCCGACCGGCGCGAGGGGTTGGCGACGACCGAAGGCAAGGTCAACGCGGCCGTGTCACGACGCGACGCACGGGCGGCGGAGATCACGCGCTTGTCGAACCAGATCGACGAGGCGCAACAGCGCGCGGAGACTGCGCAGCGAGAGTTCGCCAGGGTCGAGGTCGACATCGTCGGCCTCGGTGAAGGCGAGGTGGGACTCGACGAGACACATGAGCGCGCGCAGCAGAGCCTGGAGCACGCCGACGCCGAGGTGGAAAGGCTGCGACAGGAGGAGGCTCGCGTGGAGCGCGAGCGAGCCGCCGCCGAAGCCACCTGCCAGGCACTCGAACTCAGTCTCAAGCGATCCGACGCCGGATCCGTCGTGATGGACGCGGCTGTGCCGGGGGTTGTCGGCGCCCTCGCCGAGCAGATCCACATCGACAATGGTGCCGAGCGAGCGGTGGCAGCCGTGCTCGGCGATCTCGCCGACGCGATCGTTGTGCGAGGACGATCGGCTGCGATGAACGCCTTGGCCGTGGTGAAGGAGTCTGACTCCGGTCGTGCCGCCCTGGTGATCGTCGACGAGGCGCTCGAGGCCGCGACTGACGAAGCGAACACGGCGCCGGCTGGTCGTTGGCTTCGCGAGGTTGTGCGCAGTGACGAAGGCATGCGGCCCGTTGTAGAGGCCCTTCTCGCCAATGCAGTCCTCGTCGACGATGTGGACGCAGCCGTTGCCGGGCACCGACAGGCACCACAGCTGACGTGGGTGACGCGCAGTGGAGATGTCGTCTCGCGCGGCACGCTGAGGGGCGGATCGGGTGCTCAGGATTCCCTGGTCGAGGTACGCGCGGCCTACGAGCACGCGAGTGCCGAGGTCGAGGGGTTGACCCAGCGCAGCGAACGTTTGCGATTCGATCTTGCGGCCGCCCGGGATCGACAGGAGGCCGCCTCGGGCNAGGTCGAAGCAGCCCTGAAGCAGCTTCATGAATCCGACGCTCAACTTGCCGCTGTCGCCGAACAACTCGGGCAGTTGGGGCAGACGGCGCGATCAGCGACCGCCGAGGCCGACCGCCTCGAGGAGGCGCTCACCGCGGCCAGGCAGGCCCTCGAAGCCGATGAGGCCGCCGTTGTCGAGTTGCGCGCGCGATTGGCCAGCATGGAGTCCGCGCCGGAAGAAGACACCGGACCCGATAAGCAAATGGAATTGCAGACCGCAGCCGAGGCCGCCCGTGCTTCGGAGGTGGATGCCCGGTTGGCGATGCGCACGGTGGAGGAGCGGACGGCCGCGGTAAGTGAGCGAGCAGCCGCACTAGAGGCCGATGCCGAATCTGAGCGACAGGGTCGTCGAGCGGCCGTGGAAAGACGCGAGAGACGAGCCCGCGACCTACTGGTCGCCGAGGCGGTTGTCCAGGCGATCACCACCGTGCGCGCGCACGTAGGACGATCGGTGGCAGCGGCGCAGCAACGACGCGATGAGTTGCAGAAGGCTGCTCGTGAGCGCAGCGAGGAATTGTCCGGGGTTCGGGAGCAACTGAGGGCGCTTGCGATCGAGGCAGATGGATTGCGTGACAGTGTCCATCGAGACGAACTAGCCCGCGCCGAACAACGCATGCGCATCGAGCAGTTGGAGACCAAGGCTCTCGAAGAGTTTGGGGTGGAGGCCGATGTCATGATCGACGAGTACGGCCCCGATCAGATGGTTCCCCCGTCCCCGAGGGCGCCGGGCGACGAGATACCTGAAGGCGAGCCCGAGCCTGCGCCCTACCCCTACGTGCGAAGCGAGCAGGAGAAACGACTCAAGGAAGCCGAGCGCGGTCTCGCCTTGCTCGGCAGAGTCAACCCGCTTGCCCTGGAGGAATACGCGGCGTTGGAGGAGCGCCAGCGCTTCTTGACCGAGCAACTCGACGACCTCAAGCGCTCGCGGGACGACCTGCTCGACATCGTCAAGGAAGTGGATGCACGCGTGGAGGAAGTCTTCACGCAGGCCTACCGGGATGTGGAGCGCGAGTTCGAACTGGTCTTCGCGCGGTTGTTCCCCGGAGGCGAAGGTCGACTCGTCCTCACCGATCCGGCGAACATGCTGACGACGGGAATTGACGTCGAGGCTCGCCCACCCGGTAAGCGCATCAAGCGGTTGTCCCTGCTCTCGGGCGGCGAGCGCAGCCTCACCGCGGTGGCATTCCTCGTGGCGCTATTCAAGGCGCGACCGAGTCCGTTCTATGTTCTCGACGAGGTCGAGGCCGCCCTCGACGACGTAAACCTCGGCCGACTGATCGACTTGATCGATGAGTTGCGCAGCAGTTCTCAACTCATCGTCATCACCCACCAAAAGCGCACGATGGAGATCGCCGACGCCTTGTATGGCGTGTCCATGCGCGGGGATGGCGTCACGCAGGTCATCGGGCAGCGGATTCGCGAAGCCGTCAGTGCGTGACGGCCGACCCCTGAGAGACTGATCAACTATGGAGTCCCTGACCTGGTACGTAGTGATCGCCGTCGTGCTTCTTGGTTTCGTCATCGGCGCGGGCATCGCTCTCATGCGCGGGCGGGGGTCGACCCCCTCCGCGCCTAGCAAGCCCCGGCCCGGCATCGATTACGCACCGGGCGTCGGAGACGACGATTCGGTTCCGCGTGACACACCGAGGCGAAGCGTCACCGATGTCGCAACCAACGTGCTGGACGAGCCAGAAGCCGAAGCGGATGCTGCAGACGCGGTTTCCACAGAGGCGGTCTGGGAGGTCGAGGCTCCCGAGCCGACCAAGGGTCGCCTGCACCGACTTCGCGAGCGACTCGCCCGAAGCAACAACGCCCTCGGTAAGGGTCTGCTCTCGCTGCTCGCCAGAGACGATGTCGACGAGGACACCTGGGAGCAGGTCGAAGAGATCTTGCTCACCGCGGACCTCGGTGTCGCGGCGACCACCGAGTTGATGGATCGGCTGCGCAGCCGCATCCAGGTAGAGGGTGCTCGCGATGCGGAGTCCGTGCGCTCGTTGCTGCGCGACGAGTTGCTGGCGTTGGTCGATCCGACCATGGATCGCACTGTGCAGACCAAGGTCAACGGACGACCCGCGGTCATCCTGGTGGTCGGGGTCAATGGCACGGGCAAGACCACGACGAGCGGAAAGTTGGCCCGAGTTCTCGTCGCCGACGGACGCACTGTCCTCCTCGGCGCCGCCGACACCTTCCGCGCGGCTGCCGCGGAGCAACTGCAAACGTGGGGCGACCGGGTGGGAGCCGTCGTGGTTCGAGGCCCGGAAGGAGGAGACCCCGCGTCGGTCGCCTTCGAGGCGGTCGAGGTGGCCGGCAACGCCGGACTCGACGCCGTGGTGGTCGACACTGCGGGGCGCTTACACACCAAGATGGGCTTGATGGACGAGCTGGGCAAGGTCAAGCGGGTGGTGGAGAAGAACAGCCAGGTCGACGAGGTCCTCCTCGTGCTCGATGCCACCACCGGCCAAAACGGCCTCGTCCAGGCCCGGGTCTTCGCCGAGGTGGTGGACGTCACCGGCATCGTGTTGACCAAGCTCGATGGAACCGCCAAGGGCGGAATCGTGGTGTCGGTTCAACGCGAGCTTGGGGTGCCGGTCAAGCTCGTTGGCTTGGGGGAGGGCCCCGATGACCTCGCGCCCTTCGAAGCAGAAGAGTTCGTCGACGCACTCCTGGCCTAAACGCCGGATGTAACGCACCCGAAACATGCAGGGCCCTTTCGTCACCCGCGCGAAACCTTTTGCGTTACTTCCTGAAATCCCACACCTGTTGCCTTAGCGCCGCTAGGGCCACACAACAGGAGGTAGGACTTATGGATTCGGGCGTTACCGCGTGGTTGCTGACATCAGCCGCGCTGGTCTTCTTGATGATTCCCGGCCTGGCGTTCTTCTACGGAGGAATGAACAGGTCGAAATCAGTTCTCAACATGCTCATGATGGTCGTGGGTGCGTTGTTCATTGTCGGCATTTTGTGGGCGATCTACGGCTACTCGATGGCCTATGGTTCCACTGCCGGCTACTTCGTCGGTAGCTTCACCGACTACTTCGGACTCGAGGCAGCACTCGCTCCGCCAGGAGAAGGCGACACCTTCCCCACGATGGTTGACGTGGTGTTCCAGGCGATGTTCGCCTGCCTGACCGTCGCTCTCATCGCAGGCGCCCTCGCCGACCGGATGAAGTTCGGCGCGTGGATCATCTTCGCTGCAGTCTGGGCAACGCTGGTCTACTTCCCCGTCGCCCACTGGGTGTGGGGCGGAGGCTGGATCGGCGAGTTGAGCATCGGTGATGCTGGAGTTATTGACTTCGCCGGTGGTACCGCCGTTCACATCAATGCTGGTGCGGCAGCCCTTGCGGTGTGCATCATCCTGGGCAAGCGGCGCGGATGGCCGAAGACGCCAATGCGCCCCCACAACCTGACCATGGTCATGCTCGGCGCCGGTCTGCTGTGGTTCGGATGGTTCGGCTTCAACGCGGGTTCGGCGTACGCAGCGGACAACACCGCAGCAATCGCAGCGACGAATACTTTGTTGGCGACCTGCGCCGCTGGTCTTGCGTGGCTGATTGTGGAGAAGATCCGCGACAAGAAGGCAACGTCGCTCGGTGCTGCATCGGGTATCGTCGCGGGCCTGGTGGCGATCACTCCCGCGTGTGCCAACGTCACGCCGATGGGAGCCATCCTTCTGGGTCTGGTTGCCGGCGCGGTCTGTGCGTGGGCGGTCACCTTGAAGTACAAGCTCGGATTCGACGACTCCTTCGACGTTGTCGGGATCCACTTGGTCGGTGGCCTCGTGGGCACCTTGGCCCTCGGATTCCTCGCCTCCGACCTGGTCGAGGAAGGTGGTCAGAACGGCCTGCTGTACGGCGGCGACCTGAACCTGCTCATCGTCCAGATCATCGCCGCAGCGGGCGTGATGGTTTACTCCCTCATCCTGGCCGGCATCATCGCCCTCGCTCTGAAGGCCACAATTGGTATTCGGTCTGACGAGGAGGACGAAGTCAATGGCATCGACGTCGCGGAGCACGCGGAGACGGCCTACGAGTTGGGCGACTCCGGCGCTGGCGGTGCGTTTGCAGGTGTCGGGCACACAGCCCGCGCCGAGGAGGTGGAGTAGTCATGAAGTTGGTTACCGCAATCATCAAGCCGTTCAAGCTTGACGACGTCAAGAGTGCCGTCGAGGCGCTCGACATTCACGGGATGACGGTGTCGGAAGCGTCGGGCTTCGGCAGGCAGCGCGGTCACACGGAGGTTTACCGTGGCGCCGAGTACACCGTCGAGTTGATACCCAAGGTGCGCATCGAGATCGTGGTCGACGATGACCGCGCTGGCGATGTGATGGACGCCATCGTGGGTGCTGCCCAAACGGGAAAGATCGGCGACGGCAAGGTGTGGTCTGTTCCCGTCGACACGGTCGTTCGTGTCCGGACCGGAGAACGAGGAGCGGAGGCTCTTTAGTTCGATGAGCCAGCTCGTCGAGGAACGGCAAAACATCGCTCGGCGCTCGGATCTGAAAGGGTCCGAGCGCCGAGCGCTGCTGTCGGATGCCACGGATAGTTGGCTCAGGGGTCTGCTGACCGATGCGATCACCCAGCACCGCGCAGATTCCACACAGTTTGCGCTGCTTGCTGTCGGCGGTTACGGCCGACGAGAGATGTCACTCGGAAGCGACATAGACGTCGTCTTGGTCCACGAGCCTTCTGCACTTCGTGTCGAAGATGTCGCATCGTCGTTGTGGTACCCGATATGGGACTCGAGAATCGTGCTCGATCACTCCGTGCGAACGATCGCCCAGGCGCGAACTCTCGCGCAAGAAGACTTCAAGGTGGTGCTCGGGCTTATCGACGCACGGGTCGTGGCAGGAAGCACCGATCTCGGGGAGTCGCTGCGAACGGGGATCTTGGGTGATTGGCGGGCGAGTGCGGGAGATCGGCTCGTGGAATTGCACGCAACGGCCATGGCACGGCGTTCGCGCGTAGGAGATCTCGCTCAACTGTTGGAACCGGACGTCAAGGAGGCCTACGGGGGATTGCGAGATGCGGTGCTGCTGCGGGCTCTGGCAGCGTCGTGGACGGTCGAAGTTCCTCGGACGCAATGGCCGTCGGCTGTCTCGACTTTGCTGGACGTGCGAGACGCCCTGCACGCCAGGGGCCTACGGGACCGCCTGGCCATGCAGGAACAAGACGACATCGCCGCTGAGATGACCGAGCTCTTGGGTAACGAGGCGACGGCGGACGATCTCCTGCGGACCGTGTACTTGGCGGCGCGCGACATCGCCTACGCGAGTGATGTTGCGTGGTACCGCGCACTACGGGCAACGCGAAAGCCCCCCTCGCTGGCCCCCCGGGTGCTGCGGCGATTGACGCGTCGGTCCGCCTCACCGTCGAAGGGCCCCGAACGCGTTCCCTTGGCGGAGGGGGTGGTGCTCGTCGAGGGAGAAGTCGCGCTGGCGCGCGGTGCTTCACCGGAGAACGATCGCGGTTTGCTGTTGCGGGCCGCCGCCGCTGCTGCGCAAGCATCCGTCATGCTGGCGCCGTCCACGGTGGAGCGAGTCTCGCAATGCCTTCCGATCCCAGAACCGTGGAACAACGACGTACGCCAATCGTGGGTGTCGCTCCTAGGTGCAGGTCGGGCGGCGGTGCCGGTGTTGGAGGCCCTGGATCAAGAAGGCATTGTTTCCGGCCTCATTCCCGAATGGGAGGCGGTCCGATCCCTCCCNCAGCGCAACCCCATCCACGAGTTCACGGTGGACCGCCACTTGGTCGAAACGGCTGTGCATGCCGGACAGCGAGCACGAGATGTCGCCCGACCGGATCTGCTTCTCGTGGGGGCCTTCCTGCACGACATCGGCAAGGGCTACCCGGGTGATCACAGCGTCGTCGGCGCCGACATGACACGTGACATCGCCGAGCGCATGGGCTTTGATCCCGCCGATGTGGGCACTCTCGAATTGCTGGTGCGCCACCACCTCCTGCTGCCGGATGTCGCCACCCGTCGTGACCTCGACGACCCGGCCACGGTGGCAACGGTCGTGGACCTCGTGCCTGATGTCGAGAGCCTGGAACTCCTTCATGCGTTGACCTGGGCCGATGCCGAAGCAACCGGACCGTCGGTGCGTAGTTCGTGGCGTCGTCGACTGATCACCGACCTGGTCACCGAATCACGAGCGCAGATGCAAGGGCACGCGCGATCGACCGTGCAGGAGTCCTCCGCCGTGGTGAACGCGCTGGCCGACCGGGGTGAACCGTCTCTGCGTCTGGAGCCGGTCGAGGACGGCTTCTCCATAGTGGTGTCCGCTCCGGATCGTTTCGGTCTCCTTGCTCTCGTCGCGGGAGTTCTCTCCCTGCACCGCTTGCAGGTGCGAGGGGCGCGCATCCGAACCGAATCGGACAGGGCCGCGCAAGAATGGCTCGTCAAGCCACTGTTCGGCGATCCCCCAGACGTCCGGGCAATGGCGTCGGATTTTCGAGCAGCCCTCGCCGGCGATCTCGATGTCGAGGATCGACTGCGTCGACGCAGCGAATCGCCGGCATCGGTTCCTGCCGGTGCCGCTCCGAGAGTCATCGTCGAGGACTCGGCGGCCACTCACACGGTCATCGAGGTGCGCACCCACGATGAGACGGCCCTCCTGCACCGCATCACGTCCGCCCTCGTTGCCGCCGACTGCCGGGTAACGGGTGCGAAGATCGACACGCTCGGGTCGGAGGTCGTGGACGCCTTCTTCGTGACCGATCGCCTCGGTGCACCGCTGAGTGACGATCACGCGCACGCTGTGCGAACCACGGTTCAAGCGGCCGTGGAGGCGCGTTAGTCTGACAGGGCGCTTTCGGCGCGTTGTGAGTGTCGTCGTCGTTCGAGGAGTAGGTGTGTTCGGGTCGCTGTCGGACCGGTTGTCCGAGACCTTCAAGGGTCTGCGGGGCAAAGGTCGCCTGTCCGAGGCGGATATCGATGCCACCGTCAAGGAGATCCGCACGGCGCTGCTCGAAGCTGACGTGGCCCTACCCGTGGTCCGCGCGTTCGCGGCGCGAGTCAAAGAACGAGCACTGTCATCGGAAGTGTCCGGTGCGCTCAATCCGGGGCAGCAGGTTGTCAAGATCGTTCATGAAGAACTCATCGACATTCTCGGCGGTCAGACCAGGCCGCTGCAGTTCGCCAAGACGGGGCCGACCTTCATTCTGCTCACCGGCCTCCAGGGTGCGGGCAAGACGACGCTTGCGGGCAAACTCGCCGCTCACTTGAAGGCCGACGGTCACACGCCGTTGTTGGTGGCCGCGGACCTGCAACGTCCGAACGCTGTGGATCAGTTGCGCGTGATGGGGGAGCGGGCGGACGTTCCCGTCTTCGCCCCAGAGCCGGGGAACGGGGTTGGCGATCCGGTCCAGGTGGCCCGCGAGTCGCGTCGACATGCCGAGGGCGCCCTGCACGACGTTGTCATCGTCGACACAGCCGGCCGCTTGGCCATCGACGCGGAGTTGATGGATGAACTGCGTCGGGTTCGCGATGCCGTGCAGCCGGAGAATGTCTTGCTCGTCGTCGACGCGATGATCGGTCAAGACGCTGTCACGACGGCGGAGCAATTCGGTGAGCAGGTCGGTTTCGACGGCGCCGTCTTGACCAAACTCGACGGTGACGCCCGCGGCGGTGCGGCGTTGTCGATCGTCACGGTCACCGGCAAACCGATCATGTTCGCGTCGGTCGGCGAGCAGTTGTCCGACTTCGAGGCGTTCCACCCTGACCGGATGGCCAATCGCATCTTGGATATGGGCGATGTCCTGACGTTGATCGAGCAAGCCGAGAAGGCGTTCGACGCCGAGCAAGCCGAGAAGATGGCCCGCAAAGTCACCTCGGGCGAAGATTTCACCCTCGAGGATTTCCTCGAACAGATGCAGTCCATCAAGAAGATGGGATCCCTGGGCAAGATCTTGGGGATGCTCCCCGGCATGGGGGATATGAAGGCCCAGTTGGACCAGGTCGATGATCGTGAGTTGGATCGGGTGTCGGCGATCATTCAGTCGATGACCCCCGCGGAGCGTCAGGACCCGAAGATCCTCAATGGCTCGCGCCGGACGCGCATCGCGAACGGTTCGGGCACTCAGGTCAGCGACGTCAACTCGCTCATCGATCGTTTCGGTGAGGCTCAGAAGATGATGAAGCAGATGGGCAAAGGCGGCGGCATGCCGGGAATGCCGGGCATGCCGGGTGCCCCGGGGGCAGGAGGCGGGAAGAAGTCCAAGGGGAAGACGCCCAAGCAGGCCGGACGCAAAGCCAAGAAGGGCCGGAGCGGAAACCCGGCGAAGAGGGCGGCCCAGGAGGCGGGACAGTCCGCCACTACTGGGGCGGACGCAGCACCGATGACGCCGCCGGACCTATCCGATCTCCCCGACGATCTCAAGAAGCTGCTCTCCTAGCCCCGGGCGGCCTGCACGCCGCCACTTCTGGCAGACTCAGCACGTTCTCGACGAAGGCGAGGCCCTCTCACCTCGCCCGCGTCGGTCCGAGAGTCGGCCCAGCACGGCACCCCACGCCGGTGCGAAGCCGTCCACCACACGTCAGGAGAGCAGCCACCCGTGGCAGTCAAGATCAAGTTGAAGCGCGTGGGCAAGGTCCACGCACCTCAGTACCGCGTCGTCGTCGCGGATTCGCGAACGGCTCGTAACGGCCGCGCGATTGAAGAAATCGGCATCTACCAGCCGCTCGAGGACCCCAGCATTATTCGCGTGGACTCGGAGCGGGTTCAGTACTGGCTCGGGGTAGGCGCGCAGCCGACCGAGGCCGTCGCCGCCATTTTGAAGGTCACCGGCGACTGGCAGAAGTTCAAGGGTGAGCCCGGTGCCGAGGGCACACTGCAAGTGGCCGAGCCCAAGGCAGACAAGAAGGTGGCCTACGAGGCAGCGGTGAAGGAATCGGCCTCCGAGCCCAAGACACCTGCACCGGCCAAAGCCAAGCCCAAGGAAGACGCAGCAAGCGAAGAAACTGCCGAAGAGCCCGCTGCGCAAGCCGCTGAGGCACCGGCAGACGCACCCGCCGAAGAGCCCGCTGCAGAAGCTGCGGAGGCAGCGGCCAAGGAAGCGTCCGAGTAATGCTCGACGAGGCGCTCGGCCATCTCGTCCGCGGCATCGTGGACAACCCCGACGACGTCTCAGTGTCCGAGCGTTCGGGCCGCCGCGGACCCACGCTGGAAGTGAGTGTGAATCCTGCGGATATGGGCCGCGTCATCGGCAGGAGTGGTCGCACAGCCACAGCGCTACGCACCGTGATCACATCGATCAACGGTGGCCGTGGCGTGCGCGTCGACTTCCTCGACGTGGCAGAACGCTAAGTCCCACCGTGCTCGTCGTTGTCGGGCGCATCGGTCGACCGCACGGGGTGAAAGGCGCGGCGACCATCGAGGTTCGCACCGACGAGCCAGACAAGCGCTTCGCGGTGGGCGCACGACTGCTCACCGACTCCGGGCTCGATCTGACGGTCGCTTCGGCTGCCTGGCACAGCGGCCGTCTCCTGGTGACCTTTGAGGGGTACGACGATCGCACCGCCGTGGAGCAATTGCGCAATGTGCTGGTGAGTGTCGATCGTCCGGCCGACGAGCGCCCGGAGGATCCGGAGGAGTTCTACGACTCCGACCTCGAAGGGTGCGAGGTCGTTGTTGATGGCAGCGCTGACGGCGGCGATGCTGACGGCGGCGTGATCGGCGTCGTGCGTGAGGTTGCACACCTTCCGGGGCAGGACCTCCTGGTTGTCGTGACACCGGATGAGCGAGAAGTGTTCGTCCCGTTCGTGTCCGCTTTCGTTCCCCAGATCGATGTGAGCGCCAAGCGCATCGTTATCACCCCGCCGGAGGGTCTCCTGGAGCCAGGAGACGATGACTGATGCGTATCGACATCGTTTCGATCTTCCCCGAGTACTTGGCACCGCTGGAGCTGTCCCTCGTGGGGAAAGCTCGAGAAGCCGGCATCGTTGACATTCGGGTGCACGACCTTCGCGTATTCGCGACCGACAAGCACCGAAGCGTGGATGACACCCCGTATGGCGGTGGCCCCGGAATGGTGATGCTTGCTGAACCGTGGGGTGTGGCCTTGGATGCCATCCGAGCATCCGTGGAGCAGCCTCCCGTTCTCGTTATCCCGGGCCCCTCGGGCTATCGATTCGATCAGGAATCGGCCGCGGAGGTATCCGACATCGAGCACGTCGTCATCGCGTGTGGACGATACGAAGGAATCGACTCGCGGGTGGCCGAGCACTACGCCGCTCGTGACGATTGGGCGGGTGTGCGGGAGTACTCGATAGGCGATTACGTTCTCGCCGGCGGTGAGGCCGCTGCGCTCGCCATGGTGGAAGCGGCGGTTCGCCTCAAGCCGGGTGTGTTGGGAAATGCAGACAGCGCGGTGGACGACTCCTTTAGCAAGGTCGACGGCGCTGCCCTCGAAGGCCCGGTTTTCACCAGGCCACCCGCCTGGCGGAACCTCGAGGTCCCGGATGTGCTGCTGTCTGGTGATCATGCGCGGATCGACGCATGGCGCAGGCAGCAGGCCGAGGAACGAACGCGTGCCCGGCGCCCCGACCTCCCCAACCCCTGACGCCGATCGAGTCGTCTCACCTTGTCTCAGCCGCCCGTTCACGGGGGTACGGGGAGGATGTGGCACACTTNNCCGGCCGGTTCGACGTCTGCCACAAGGGACGCATGAGGACGGCACCACTCCACACAACCGTGGGCGACTTGTGGCGCTTGCAGGAAGAGAAGCAACGATGAAGACCCTCGATCCCGTCGACTCCGCCTCTTTGCGCGACGACATTCCCGACTTCCGCGCTGGCGACACCGTGAAGGTTCACGTGAAGGTCGTCGAAGGCAACAAGACCCGTGTGCAGGTGTTCCAGGGCGTCGTGATCGCCCGCTCCGGTTCCGGAGCCAGTGAGACCTACACCGTTCGCAAGGTTTCTTACGGCGTGGGCGTCGAGCGCACCTTCCCGTTGCACTCGCCCATCGTGGAGAAGATCGAGGTCGTCACCCGTGGTGACGTTCGTCGCGCCAAGCTCTACTACCTGCGTGGTTTGCGCGGCAAGGCCGCAAAGATCCGCGAGCGTCGGGAAAACTCACCGGCAGCGACCGCCACTGCGGCCCCGATAACCGATGCGGCGCCACTAGACGACCCCGCGCCAATGGACGACGCTGTGTCGACCGATGACGCCGTGTCGACCGATGACGCCGCACCAGCGGAAGACACCGTGTCGACCGATGACGCCGTGTCGACGGAGGAGGCTGTGTCGACCGATGACGCCGCGCCGTCGGATGACGCCGCACCCACGACCTCGGAGAACTGACATTGGCCGATCGCGGTCGGCAACCTTGGTGGGACATCCCGGTAACGATTGCCGTTGCCCTGGGAGTGGTCCTTCTCATCACCACGTTCTTGGTTAAGCCCTTCTCCATCCCGTCCGGCTCCATGGAGAACACGCTCCAGGTAGGTGATCGGGTTCTGGTCAATAGGGCCGTGTTCAAGGTCCGCGATATCGAGCGCGGGGACGTCGTCGTCTTCGATGGGTCCGGGTCGTTCGTTCCGCCTCAGGTAGCGCCAGACCGAGACCCGATCACCGGCGCGCTGGTCTGGGTCGGCCAGTCCTTCGGTCTTGTCGCCCCCGACTCGACCGACTTCATCAAACGAGTGATCGGAACCGGTGGAGACCGGGTCACATGTTGCGATGCGCAGGGGCAACTCACGCTCAATGGCGCTCCACTTGTCGAGGATTACCTGTTTCCTGGAGACGCGCCGAGCCTGCAACCCTTCGATGTCGAAGTCCCAGACGGCATGCTGTGGGTTATGGGTGATCACCGCTCCGCGTCGGCCGACTCTCGCTCGCACATGGGTGACCCGGGAGGCGGCTTCGTGCCGGAGTCCTCGGTGATTGGTCGAGCCATGACGGTGGTGTGGCCGATTTCGCGGATCCAGAACATCCCCCTGCCCGACTACGCGACAACCGAGTGACGTCGGCGTTGTTGAGTGATGGATCTGCGCTGAGGATGATGTGATCACCTGATGGGAAAGAAGCCACGCGGCAAGCATGCTCGGGAGAAGGAAGTCGCCCACCCGTTCTGGCGTGGGTTTCGCGAGATCGTCATCATCGTTGTGGTCGCCCTTGCCCTGTCGGCCCTGCTGCGTGCATTCCTCATCCAGGCCTTCTACGTTCCCAGTGCCTCTATGGAGGACACGCTGCGACCGGGGGACCGGATCATCGCGTCCAAGATCACGACGGAAATTTCGGGAGTCACGCGGGGAGAGATCGTCGTCTTCAAAGATCCCGGCGATTGGCTTCCGGACCCTGTGCCGGTGGGAGACAGTTGGCGCGCGCGTGTTCGGGATGGATTGACCTTCATCGGTGTCCTCCCCAGTGATTCCGGTGACGATTTAGTCAAGAGAGTGATCGGTGTTGCGGGTGATCGGGTGGCGTGTTGCGACGCGGAGGGTCGAATCGCCGTCAATGGAGTACCGCTGGACGAGGACTACATCATTGGCCGCACGGACCAGGTCCGCTTTGATGTGACTGTTCCACCCGCGTCGATGTTCGTGATGGGCGACAACCGCGCCAACTCGCGGGATTCGCGTTACCACCTCGACTTGTCCGAAGGTGGCGTGCCGGAGTCAAATGCTGTGGGTCGGCTGGTTTTGGTGGTGTGGCCGTTCTCCCGCCTAGCCCTGGAGTCGATTCCCTCCATCTTCGATAACCCCGCACTCGGATAGTGGCGACACCCCAAGCCCCGACGCTCGACCTTGAATGGTCACTGCTGGCGCCGCCGGGGGCAGGTGTGGTGGTCGGCGTCGACGAGGTCGGCCGCGGAGCGCTCGCCGGTCCGGTGACCATCGGTGCGGTGGCTGTGGATCGGACCTGCGGAACGCCACCTACGGACATTCGTGACTCGAAGGCCCTGAGTCAGAAGCGACGTCAGGACGCGTGCCCAGCTATCCGCGCGTGGGCGATCGATGCTGCCGTGGTGCACATACCGGCGGAGCGAATAGACGAAGTCGGCATCACGCAGGCGCTCGGTGAGGGCGCCGCGCAGGCGGTGGAGTCGATCAGTGATCGACGGGCCGTGGGCTGCGTCCTGCTCGATGGACGGCACGACTTCATCACGCCCGTGGATGCCCGGTGGTCGGTGCGTACGGTCATCAAGGGCGATGCAACCTGCATCAGCATCGCAGCGGCGTCGATCCTGGCCAAGGAGGAACGTGACGGCCTGATGCGCGACCTTCATGTGTTCTATCCGGTCTATGGATGGGATCGAAACGTCGGATACGGAACCGCCGGTCATCGATCCGCCATCGCCACCCACGGGGTAACGACGTTCCACCGCCGTAGTTGGAATCTGCTTTCCTCGTAGCACCGTCCACACACCCCAGGCGGATCCATCCACAGAAGTCTCCTGACTCCTGGCGTGCCCGGCGGACGGTGACGAATGCTGTCGGCATGCCCGCTGCGGACCATGTCGATCACCGACGAGCGCTGGGCATAGGCGGAAAGGAGATCGCAGCTGCCCACCTGCGCACCGCGGGGATGCTTATTTTGGATCGCAACTGGCGGCCCCAAAGCTCAGAGGCGGTCGGAGAAGTCGATCTCATCGCACGCGATGGCGACGCCCTGGTCATCGTCGAAGTGAAGACGCGCCGGTCCTTGGCCTTCGGAGCTCCCGTCGAGGCAGTAACCCGACGGAAGATCCGACAGTTGCGCTCCCTGGCGCTGGCGTGGCTCGACGAACGGTCGATCCACGCGCCGGCGTTGCGGTTCGATGTCGTCGCGGTGACCATTCCACCGGCGGGTCAGCCGGTCGTCGAACACCTACGCGCGGTGTGAGATGGCGCTCGCCCCTGCGCACGGAGCGGTGATCGCGGGAATGACCAGCACCGTCGTCACCGCTGACGTGAGTATCCAGCCTCGCCGTGGGTGCGTGTGTGAATTGATCGGCGTGCACCGACCCCTGCGAGATGAGGTGCCGTGAAATCGACCAGCCCCGAAGCCGATCCCGCGTGCACGGACGAGAACGTTCATCGCCGTGCCCGCATTGCCTTGGCGGCCGTATGCGAACCGGGGGAGGCCGGTTTGGCCGACGTCATCGATTCAGACGGGCCGACAGCGACGGTGGCGGCGCTCCTTGATGCTGATCGTCAACGCCCGAAGATGCCCCGAGCTGACGCCTTGCGGCGTCGCCTGGAGGAATTGGACCTGGACGCGCTCATTGATCGAGGTCGAGACATCGGAGCGCGTGTTGTTGTGCCGGGTGATGGCCAATGGCCGGGACGGATGAATGAACTCCGAGCCCATCGACCACTGGCTTTGTGGTGCTGGGGTGAGGCAGATCCGCGACTGATGGCGCTGCGTTCGGTTGCCATCGTGGGGGCGCGCGCATGCACGCGTTACGGAGAGTGGGTTGCGCGGGAATGGTCGGCTGAACTGGCGCAGGACGATGTCACGGTGATCTCCGGTGGGGCCTACGGGATTGATTCGGCAGCGCATCGGGGTGCTCTCGCTGTTGATGGGGTGACGATCTGCGTGCTGGCCGGTGGAGTGGATACGCCCTACCCGCGAGGGAACGAAGGCCTATTTGCCGAGATCGTTGATCGTGGCCTGCTCGTGAGCGAGGCGCCACCCGGAGAGACGGTGCGACGACGACGCTTCCTCACGCGAAATCGCCTGATTGCCGCCCTGGCGAGCGCGACCTGCGTGGTCGAGGCAGCACACCGGTCGGGCTCGGTGACGACAGCGTCGAACGCCGCCGAGCTGAATCGCCCTGTGCTCGCGGTCCCTGGATCGGTGACGTCCGAGAAGTCTCGGGGCACCCATCGGCTGGTGCACGAGGGCGTAGCGATGCTCGCCGCGGATGTGAGCGATGTTCGCGCGGTGCTCCCGGACTTCGAGCGAGCGCACGGCGCGTCACCTCACGACTCGCGCAGCCGTTCCCGCAGGCACGCGACCCACGACGAGGCGGCGGTGCACTCTGATGAGCGACCGATCAGTCGCGTTCTGCAGGAAGTGCTCGATGCCGTGCCGACGCCGCGCTGGTCCACCGAGGGGATGAGCCTGGACGACATCGCGGTGCGCAGCGGTGTTTCCGGTTCTCAGGCACGAACGTGCCTCGCGCAGGCCGAAGAGATGGGCTTGGTGCAGCAACGAGGACAAGATCGGTGGGTTTACGCACCCAGCGACGGTGCCCATGGGCGAGCCTGACGCACGTTCGTCTCCTGGGTTGCCACCATGTCTGCATGGCCGATCCGACGTTGCTCGCGTGGCAGCAGGCCGTCAACGGCTTCGCCGAGCACTTGCGTGACGAGAGAAATCGCAGCGCGCATACGGTCCGCGCGTACCTGGCCGATGTGAACGATCTTGTTGGCTTCTGTGTGGACCGAGACATCGAGTCACCCGCGCAACTCGCTCTGCCGACATTGCGCGCCTGGTTGGCCGACGCCACGCAGGACGGCTTGTCTCGTTCCACGATTGCACGCCGGGCCGCCTCGGCTCGCGCATTCACGGCGTGGTGCAGTGCGCGGGACATGTGTGAGAACGACCCGGGACATCGACTCGTGAGCCCGCGAGTGGGTGTGCGGATGCCCACGGTTCTCGATCAGAGTCAGGCCCGCCAAGTTCTGGAGTTCGCCGCCCGGCATGACGGATCCCCGAGCGCCATCCGGGATCACGCGATGCTCGAAGTCCTCTACGGTGCGGCAATCCGCGTCTCGGAGTTGTGTGGTCTTGACACCGATGATGTTGACGACGGAAACCGCACCCTGCGGGTCGTCGGCAAAGGAGACAAGGAACGCATCGTTCCGATCGGATTGCCCGCCGCGCGTGCATTGGAGTCGTGGAGCGACGCACGACATCAACTGACGAAGGAATCCACGCCGGCATTGTTCGTGGGCGATCGAGGTCTACGCATCGATCCGCGCGTGGTGCGCACCATTGTCAGAAGGACCAGCGATGCGGCAGGTGTTCCGACGGTCTCTCCCCACGCGATGCGCCATAGTGCTGCCACTCACGTGCTCGAAGGTGGTGCTGATCTGCGGTCGGTTCAAGAGTTGCTCGGTCACGCGAATCTGGCCACCACGCAGAGGTACACCCACGTCTCGGTCGAGCGATTGCGCAGCACGTTCGAGCAGGCCCACCCTCGGTCAGGGAACTAGAGGTTTGAGAACCGGGCGTCGCTCGATCCACGCCCGCGGATCCACGTAGGGATCGGTCATGGCATCGCGGGCCTCCCACGCGGGCCGTCGCAGTCCGAGGTGAAGGCAGCTCCGGGAGCAGTGGAAGTGGTGCGCCGCGAGGTGGCCGATGAGGGTGCCCATCTCCACCTGGTCGCCTTCGGCCACGAGAGCCTCAACCGGTTGATACGTCGACGTCCACGGCGGATGGTCGTGCTCGATGCTGACCGTGGGCGTGCGGGCCACGTCACCGACGAACGCCACACGACCGGGCCCGATCGCTCGCACCTCGACCCCCGGGGGTGCCGCGAAGTCGATGCCTCGATGGCCGGCGGCGAAACGGTCATCCGGGCGTTCGAAAGCCCGCAGCACCTGCTCCCAACCGGTGGTCAGGGGAAGAGTCCAGCCCGAGACCGGTGAGCCAAGCGTCAAGAAGGTGGCNNTCAGGAGCGCCAGCAGCGGTGTCGTCACACCAGAACGCTGCCCGGGCGTGCCATGCGAAGCCAGATCAACCCGGCAGGCTGGGGATAGTCAAGCCGTGCCCTGGGCATCGGGGTGCAACCCCCGCCCCCTAGACTAGGGCGGCTTCCTTCGGGGAGACATATTTCGCGTGATCTACCGCTGCGCCTCGCGCAGCCCGTCGGCTCGACGGTCCCGCTTCGGCGGGCGAGTGGACGGAGATCGCCAGGGGTTCGCCCGCCGGGTGAGCCGACAACCGCACGCGGTGGCATGCCACCGCCGACGGGCGCGCGCGCCCGAAGAAGGAGAACGACCATGGCCGTCGTCACGATGCGCCAGCTACTGGAAAGTGGTGTCCACTTCGGACACCAAACCCGGCGCTGGAACCCCAAGATGAAGCGCTTCATCTTTACCGAGCGCAACGGCATCTACATCATCGATCTTCAGCAGTCGCTGTCGTACATCGATCGTGCCTACGAGTACGTGAAGGAAACCGTCGCCCACGGTGGATCCATCATGTTCGTCGGCACCAAAAAGCAAGGACAGGAAGCGATCGCCGAGCAGGCGAATCGTGTTGGCATGCCGTACGTCAATCAGCGTTGGCTCGGCGGCATGCTCACCAACTTCAACACCGTTCACAAGCGCCTGCAGCGCCTGAAGGAGTTGGAAGAGATTGACTTCGACGATGTCGCCGGCTCCGGGAAGACGAAGAAAGAACTCCTCATGATGCGTCGTGAGAAGGACAAGCTCGAGCGGACACTCGGCGGTATTCGCGATATGGCCAAGATCCCCAGCGCGATTTGGGTCATCGACACCAAGAAGGAGCACATCGCCGTCGGTGAAGCTCGTAAACTCGGAATCCCGGTCATCGCTGTTCTCGATACCAACTGCGATCCCGACGAGGTCGACTTCCCGATTCCGGGCAATGACGACGCGATTCGCTCCGTCGCACTCTTGACCCGCGTCATGGCCGATGCGGTGGCCGAAGGCCTGATGGCACGTTCCGGTGCCGCGGCAGCCGAGGGAGCCACCGAGGAGCCACTGGCCGAGTGGGAGCGCGAACTGCTCGCAGGCCAGGGCGCCGCCGATGAAGCGGCCGCCGCCGACGCAACAAGCGCGGAAGCCGCAACCCCTGACGCCGCAGCCGAGCAGGCGTAGGACGTCACGCTGACTCACACCGCGAAGCCCGAGCCTGGAGACATGCGGATCGAGACTCCGAACTTCGCGACCCACCGATACACGAAGGAAGAAGATGGCAACGATTAGCGCCGCTGACGTCAAGCGGCTCCGGGAGATGACCTCCGCGGGAATGATGGAGTGCAAGAAGGCGCTCGAGGAGAGCGACGGCGATTTCGATAAGGCCGTCGAGGCTCTGCGGATCTCTGGAGCGGCCAAAGCCGCCAAGAGAGGCGCCGAGCGCACCGCCTCCAACGGCGTCGTCGCTGCGGTGGACAACACCATGGTGGAAGTGCTGTGCGAGACAGACTTCGTGGCCAAGGGTGAGGAATTCCAAGCGCTCGCAGGCACTTTGGCGAAGGCAGCCTTCGACGCCCAGGTGGCTGACCGGGATGCCCTTCTGGCGATCACCCTCGACACCGGTGCCACCGTTGAGGCGACGGTGGCCGACATGGCCGGTGTTATCGGGGAGAAGATCGAACTTGGACGCGTCACCACAGTGCAGGCTCCGGCCACCACGTACCTGCACCGCCGTGCCTCCGATCTTCCGCCGCAGGTCGGCGTCCTCGTCGCCTACGACGGAGACGAGGAAACAGCAAAAGGAGTTGCGATGCAGATCGCGGCAATGCGACCGTCCTTCCTGAACCGCGACGATGTGCCTGCGGAGACGGTGGAGAACGAGCGTCGGATTGCCGAGACAGCGGCCAAGGAAGAGGGCAAGCCCGAGCAGGCCATCCCCAAGATCGTCGAGGGTCGGGTGAACGCCTTCTTCAAGGACAACGTGCTTCTCGAGCAGGCCAGCGTCGTCGAAAACAAGAAGACGGTGGCCGATGTGCTGGCCGAAAACGGAACAACGGTCCGCGCATTCGCTAGGTTCGAGCCAGGCCAGGCGTAACTCGGCGGAAGGGAAGTCTCATGGATCGGTCCACGGCAGGGGAGCCGGTTCAGCCTTCCCTTGACGGGACCATCGAGACGTGGCCCGGCGTCCCCGAGGGTGGCTGGGATCGGGTTCTCCTCAAACTCAGTGGCGAAGCCTTTTCCGGCGGTGGCGGGCTCGGCGTCGATCCCGATGTGGTGGCGTCCATCGCACGGCAAATTGCTGATGTGGTGCGTGCGGGCACCGAAGTAGCGGTCGTTATTGGTGGTGGCAACTACTTCCGAGGCGCGCAATTGTCGGAGCGCGGTATGGAACGGGCCCGCGCGGACTACATGGGCATGCTCGGCACGGTGATGAACTGTCTGGCCCTGCAAGACTTCTGCGAGAAGGCAGGCATCGAAACGCGCGTGCAGACGGCAATCGCCATGGGCCAGGTGGCCGAGCCGTACGTCCCTCGACGGGCGATGCGACACCTCGACAAGGCCCGGGTGGTCATTTTTGGAGCGGGACTTGGGCAGCCGTACTTCTCCACCGACACCACAGCCGCCCAGCGAGCGCTGGAGATCGGTGCTGAGGTCGTCTTGATGGCGAAGGGTGTCGATGGTGTCTACGACGACGATCCTCGGTCCAACCCTCAGGCCGTGCGCTACGACCGCTTGACCTACGACGACGTCCTTGCCCGCGACCTCAAAGTCGCCGACGCAACGGCCATCAGCCTGTGTCGGGACAACGCGCTGCCGATTGTCGTGTTCAACCTTCTCCAAGAAGGCAACATCGCCCGAGCGTGCCGTGGGGAGCGGATCGGCACGTTAGTCTCATCGGAAACGTGAGGAGCACCCGTGAGTGAAGAGATCGAGATGATCCTGCTCGAGGCCACCGAGAAGATGGACAAAGCCATCGAGGTGGCCCGCGAGGACTTCGCGACGATCAGGACGGGGCGCGCGAACGCCACCATGTTCAACAAGATCGTCGTGGACTACTACGGGACGGCTACTCCGTTGAATCAACTCGCGTCTTTCCAGGTGCCGGAAGCACGGATGATCGTCATCAGTCCCTACGACAAGGGCGCGATGGCGGAGATCGAGAAGGCGCTTCGGGACAGCGATCTGGGAGTGAACCCGAATACTGACGGGGCGATTATCCGCGTTGTTCTTCCCGAGCTCACGGAGGAGCGTCGCAAGGAATACATCAAGATGGCCAGGTCCAAAGCCGAAGACAGCCGCATTTCGGTGCGCAACATTCGGCGTCATGCGAAGGAAGCTCTCGACAAGCTCCAAAAGGATGGCGATGCTGGCGAGGACGATGTCCGTCGCGCAGAAAAGCAACTCGACGACGTGACGAGCAAGCACGTGGAGCACATCGACGAAGTTCTCAAGCACAAAGAAGCCGAACTACTCGAGGTCTGATGTGACCGACTCGTCCGGTCGGGACGGCGATCGCGAGCAGGACCCGCGAGAGGCCGACGGCGACCGCAAGAATGACTCGCGCACCGGCCGAAATCTGCCGGCCGCGGTGGCGTCCGGCGTCGTGCTCGTCGTGGTAGTGCTTGCGAGCCTGTTCACCTACAAGTGGCTGTTCGGTGTCGTCGTCATCGTGGCGCTCGGCGTCGCGATGCGGGAGATGATTCAGGCTTTCGCATCACGGGGAATCAAGATTGCGCGGGTTCCGGCCTACGGAGCGGTCGTGCTGTTGCCGACGGTTGCCTATCTCGCCGGACCGATCTGGCAGTTGGTCGCGACCGGCGCCGTGCTGCTGCTCGCGATGCTGTGGCGAATCCGGCGCGGAGTCGACGGATACGTCCGCGACATCACCGCATCCTTCTTCGTGATCGCCTACCTGCCGTTCATGGCGGGATTTGTGATGCTGACGCTGGCGGCAGACGATGGTCCGTGGCGAGTCGTCGTCTTCATCCTGCTGACCATTTCGAACGACATCGGCGGATACTTCGCCGGCATCTTCTACGGACGGCACCCGATCGCAGCATCGATCAGCCCCAAGAAGTCTTGGGAGGGACTTGTCGGGTCGGTCATCTTGCAGTGCAGCGTCGGCGCTCTGTCCTTCGTCTTCCTGCTGGATGCTGCCTGGTGGCAGGGGGTCATCGCCGGCTTCATTCTGACGATCACCGCCACCGGTGGTGACTTTGCTGAGAGCGCCATCAAACGCGACCTCGGTATCAAGGACATGGGATCGTTCCTGCCGGGTCATGGCGGGATGATGGATCGCCTTGATTCCCTGATCCCCAACGCGTTCGCGTCCTGGGCGATCTTCACCGTCTTCCTCGGTGCCAGCTTCACGGGGGCGGCGCTGTGATGGTGGAACTGCGATGGTGAACCTGCGATGGTGAACCTGTGATGGTGGATCTCGTTCTCCAGGCTCCCGAACGCGGCAAGCCACCACGACACCTGCTGGACCTGTCCCGGCCCGAGCGTCGAGACGCGATGTCTGATCTCGGGCTACCGGCTTTTCGAGCCGATCAGGTGTCCACGCACCTACTGACTCACCTGCAGAACGACCCCGATGAGTGGACGGACATTTCGGCATCAGATCGCACCACCCTGCGGTCCGTGCTCCCCGAACTTCTGCAGCCCGTGCGGACACTCACGTGTGACGATGGTGCGACGGTAAAGACGCTCTACCGGTTGCACGACGGATCACTCGTTGAGTCAGTGCTGATGCGCTACCCGGATCGGGTCACGATGTGTATCTCATCGCAGGCCGGCTGCGGCATGAACTGTCCTTTTTGCGCGACGGGGCAGGCAGGTCTGACGCGCAACCTGTCGACAGCGGAAATCGTGGAACAAGTACTCGCCGGAGCGCGGGCGTTGGCGAACAACGAGATACCCGGTGGCCCGGGTCGCATCAGCAACGTCGTGTTCATGGGTATGGGGGAGCCGCTCGCCAACTACCGCACCGTGATCGCGACACTGCATCGACTCATTGACCCCGCCCCGGAGGGACTGGGCATGAGTGCTCGTGGCGTCACGGTGTCGACCGTCGGCCTCGTTCCGAGGATTCGGGAGTTGGCCGAGGAGGGGTTGCCCGTCACGTTGGCGGTCTCCCTGCATGCACCGGATGATCATCTTCGGGACACTCTGGTGCCGATCAACAATCGGTGGAAGGTCGCGGAGGTTCTCGATGCGGCCTGGTTCTATGCCGAGTGCACCAGGCGACGCGTCAGTATCGAGTACGCCTTAATCAAGGACGTGAACGATCAGCGGTGGCGGGCGGAACTCCTGGGCGAAATGCTGGCCGGCCACCTCGCCCACGTGAACCTGATCCCCCTGAATCCCACGCCCGGATCCAAATGGACGGCGTCCACACCGAGCAGTCAGCGGGAGTTCGTGGCTGGCTTGTCCGAGGCGGGCGTGCGGGTCACCGTCCGCGATACCCGCGGGCGAGAAATCGACGGCGCCTGCGGCCAGTTGGCAGCCCTCGAAGCCTGAGCAGCCGGAACACCGCGAATACCGCTGATACCGCGAACGTGGTGAACACCCCGAAGTCTGGCTGACGTACATGCCAGACTCACCTCCCATGGGCGCCTACATCGAGTCGTACCGCCGCAGCCTGGATGATCCCGAGGGGTTCTGGCGCGAAGCAGTAGGCGCGATCGAGTGGGATGTCGAGCCCTCGCGGCGATCGCGAGTGCTGTGCGCCGGCAGGAAGGTCGTCCGGCAGCCTCGTTGAGCCTGGTTAGTTGACTCACACGGTCGACGCCGCAGGCGATTCATGGCACAAGGAAGGCCCGAGCCGAAGCCCGGGCCTTCCTTGTGCCATCAGTGATACACCTCCGGCGGGATATTTCTAGGCGCCACCCTCGTTGAGGGTCACCTCGATCGGGCTGAAGCCCTCACCGGTGGTGTCCATTCCCATTTCTTGGAGCAGCGCGTTGGCGGCCTCCGCGAACTGGTTGGTGTAGGCCTCTGCCGGCGGAGCGGAGGTGATGACCGTTGCACCCTCAAGGTTCGGAGAGTTGAGGGAGATGTCGACGGTCTGCTCCCATTCAGCCGAATCCATGATGCCGATTCCCGCAGGTGACGGCCAGATCAACTTGTTGACCTCGTTCATCATCCACAGCTGGTGGCTGGCTCCGAGCTGCGACCCGTTGGCGGTCACAATCTCAGCGCACTCCTGCGGATTGTCGCGGCAGTAGATCCAGCCCTCAAAGGACGCGGTGACGAAGCGCTGCGCCAGATCGGCGTAGTCAGCGTCACCAAGCCGGGCCTCGTCCGCCCAAATGGCGTCCTGAAGCATGCCGACTCCGTAGTCCGCGTAGTTGATGACGTTGAAGTCATCTGCGGTGTACAGCTCACCGGTGTCCGGGTTCACTGCTTCGAGGAGCTGTGCGTACTCGTTGTACGTCATCGCCTCGGCCGCATCAATCTCGCGGTTCAGCAGGGCGACCATGTCAAACTGCTGCTGCACGAGCTCCACGTCGGAAGCCGGGTCGAGGCCTTCCTTGCCGAGAGCTGCGAAGATCTCGTACTCGTTGCCGAAGCCCCAGTTACCGATCTTCTTGCCCTGGAAGTCCGCGGGGGACTCGATGCCGGAATCCGCCCATGCCACCTGCAAGGTGCCGGAGCGCTGGAATACCTGGGCGATGTCGACGATGCCGGCTCCCTGCTCACGCGATGCGAGCGCCTTGGGCACCCAGGCGAGAGCGAAGTCAGCGCCGCCCTGTGCGAGAACGGTCTGCGGAACGATGTCCACGGCGCCCTCAAGGATGGTGACGTCGATGCAGTTGTCCTCGTAGAAGCCGAGGTCCTTGGCTGCGTAGTACCCGGCGAACTGAGCCTGAACGAACCACTGCAGTTGAAGACTGGCGGGAGTCAGTTCCGCACAACCCTCGTCAGCAGCAGGCTCCTCGGCCTCTGCCTCTTCCGTTTCCTCTGGTTCGGTGTCCTCTTCGACTGCCGGTTCTTCCACTGCGGTTTCCTCCGCAGCGGTCTCCTCAGAGCTCGAGTCCGAGCTGCTGCAGGCCGACAGCGCGAGCACACCGACTGCGGCGAGACTCACAACTTGAGTCCAGCGACTGCGTGCGATGTTGCGCATACTTCCTCCTTCTTCGTGTCAGGCTGAACGTACTCTGCCTGTCCATGGTGTCGTCCACCGCTCGATGGCCACGACGATCAAGTAGAACGTCAGGCCTACGATGATGGCTGCAACTACATATGCCCACGCTCGTCCGTAGGCGGTATTGGCTGCCGAACCCGCTATTCGAGAGCCAAGTCCTTGTTGAGGGCCACCGAAATACTCGGCAACGAGCGCCGCGATGACGGCGAGGGGGGCCGCGACCTTCATTCCGGTGAAGAAGAAGGGAACGGCGTTGGGGATGCGCAGGACGCGCAGCACGGTCCGTGGCCGGGCGTTCATTGAGCGCATCAACTCCAACTGCACCGGTTGCACCTGAATCAGTCCGCGGGTGACGTTCACGAACATCGGGAAGAACACGATGATCGCGGTCACGAGCACCCGGGGGGTCCGACTCGTGATGCTGAACATGTTGTTCAGTATTGGTGTTAGAGCAATGATGGGCACTGCCGCCAGGCCGGCGGCAAGGGGAGTGACCAAATTGTTAACCACGAAGAAGCGCTGGGCGAGAAGCGCCATGACCAGGCCCACAATTGTTCCGAACACAAGTCCGAGGAATGCCGTGGTTCCGGTGTAGAGGGCGGTCTCCCACATCAGCGCGATGTCGCCGAAGAAATTCTCGGCAATCAGGGACGGGGCGGGCAGCAGGTAAGGCTGAATATCCCGGACCACCACCAAGAGTTGCCAGGCGCTCAGAAAGAGCACCGCAATGAGCACCGGTGGCCAGATGAACTTCAGCCGATCGGCCGTCTGCGTGGACATCAGACTTCGCCCACCTTGGCTCGCGCATCCGAACCTCCCACGCGGCCGCGCAGGGCCTCGCGCACCGCGGTAACGGCGTCGAAGAAGGCGTCGGCCTCGCGGGTGTCCTCGTCTCGGTCGTCTCCGAGGGGCACCTCGATGATGTCGGTGATGCGTCCGGGACGGGGCGACATGACCACGACACGGTCGGATAGGTAGACGGCCTCGGGGATCGAGTGGGTGACGAACACGATCGACTTGCCCGTTTCCTTGCGGATGCGTAGGAGTTCGTTCTGCATGCGTTCGCGCGTCATCTCATCTAGGGCGCCGAACGGCTCGTCCATGAGAAGGATTGTCGGGTCGACTGCCAGCGAACGAGCGATGGCCACGCGCTGCTGCATGCCGCCGGACAGTTCCCAGGGCCGGTGTTCCGCGAAGTCCGCGAGTTGCACCATGTCGAGGAGTTCCAGGGCGCGGGCTTTGCGCTTGGCCTTGTCCCAGCCCTGTAACTCCAGGGGGAGTTCCACGTTGCGTTGCACCGTCCGCCAGTCGAAGAGTGCCGCCTGCTGGAACGCCATNCCGTAGAGCTGCTGCTCCCGAGCCTCGTGGGGAGTGTGTCCGGCGACGCGCATGTCGCCTTTGGTGGCGTCGGTGAGGTCGGCAATGACGCGCAGCAGGGTGGACTTGCCGCAGCCGGAGGGCCCGATGAGCGAAATGAATTCTCCGGACTCGACGGTCAGGTGCACGTCCTCCAGCGCTGTCACCTCGTTGGGCTGACGCTCGTTGAAGATCTTCCAGATGCCGTCGGCGTGGACTGCGTGCTCGGTTGTCGCCGTGCTCATGCGCTCTTCTCCTTGGGCAGGTTGCGGGTCAGGTAGACGTCAAGGGCGGTCACCAGGGCGGCCGCCACCAAGCCAAGGGCGATGGCGCCGAAGACGGCGACGTAGACCTTGGCCGGTTGCGAGGTGATCTGGCGCGCGTACTCGATCAGTAAGCGACCGATGCCCCCGCGAACGCCGGTGGAGATCTCGGCAACCACGGTGCCGACGACGGAGGCCGCGGCGGAGACCTTCAGTGCCGGAACGATGTAGGGAATGGACGACGGGAAGCGGAGCTTGCGCACGGTTTGATTGGGCGTTGCCGCGTAGGAGCGCATGAGTTCAAGCGCCGTCGGTGTCGGTGCCTGGAGTCCTCGCAAGGCTCCCACCGACAGTGGAAAGAAGGCCAGGTACGCGGCGATGAACATCACCGAGTAGGTGGTTGTCCACTTGATCGGTCCGATCTCGATCTGGTTGCCGATGCCGACGATGAGCGGTGCGAGCGCGATCAGGGGGACTGTTTGAGAAGCGATGACGAACGGGAGCAGGCCTCGCTCGGCGAACAGGAACCGTTGCATGATGACCGCGAGAAGCAACCCGACCGCCACACCGATGAGGAAGCCGCCGAAGGCGAGAAGTAGGGACCGGAACGTCGCGGAGATAACCGCGTCGAGGACGGTGTTCTCGGATCCGCGAACTTCCGGCTCACCCATCGCCGCGAACATGGTCCACACGTGCGGCATGGTCATGTCCGAGGTGTTCAGCGGCAGCGGGATGACGTTCCCTAGCGCCTTGACGAGCTCCCACATCACGATGACGAGGCCGACGCCGGCAAGCGCCCAGAGCAACGAGATGCCCCCGTTGCGGGCTCGTCGGGCGAAGGTTCGCGATCGTGCGGCACCCACCGAAGCCCCGTCCGCAGAGGTGTGCGGATCGGCGATCGCAGTGTCGGTCACCGGCGCTTCCCTTCGATGTCGATATCGCTGCGGATTGGGTGGTGGTGTGTCGTGAGGGTCAGGACTTCGCGAGCACCGTCTCCTGGATGGCCGGGATGACTTTCTCTCCGTATTGGGCGAGCGTGTGGTCTTTGTTGTCGTGCTGCAGGTACACCGCGAACTGATCGACCCCGAGTGCGCGCAGTTCTTCGAGGCGCCGCACGTGGTCTTCGGGGGTTCCGATGATGCAGAACCGATCGATGATCTCGTCCGGAACGAAGTCCGTGTGTGTGTTGCCGGCCTGTCCGTGCTGGTTGTAGTCGTATCCCTGACGGTTCTTGATGTAGTCCGTCAACGCTTGGGGGACCGCACCGCTGTCGCCGTAACGGTCGACGATGTCCGCGACGTGGTTGCCGACCATGCCGCCGAACCAGCGGAGTTGGTCTCGTGCGTGGGCGTTTTGCTCCTCGGACCCGTCGGTGACGTAGGCGGGTGCGGCGACGCAGTTGTACACCGCGTCGGCAGCGCGGCCGGCCTCGGTGGCGGCCGCGCGGACCGATCCGATGGTCCACTCGGCGATAGATGGGTCGGCCAACTGAAGGATGAAGCCGTCTCCGACCTCCCCGGTGAGCGCTAGGACTTTGGGTCCGTAGGCGGCTACCCACACGTCACAGCGGGAGTCTCCCGCCCAGGGGATGCGCAGGGTGGAGTCCTTGTAGTCGATGGCTTCCCCGTTGACCAGGCCCTTGATGTCGATGACGGCTTGACGCAACTCGGCGACGGTGACCGGCTTGCCGTTGGTGACGCGAACCGCGGAGTCGCCCCGGCCAATGCCGATCACGGTCCGGTTGCCGTACATCTCGTTCAAGGTCGCGAACACCGAGGCCGTCACCGTGATGTCCCGGGTGGCGGGGTTGGTCACCATGGGACCGATCTTGACCTTGCGGGTTTCATCGAGGATCTTGCTGTAGAGCACGTACGGCTCTTCCCACAGGATGTGGGAGTCGAACGTCCACACGTAGTCGAACCCGTGGGTCTCAGCCCGACGCGCCAGGTCGACGACGCGTGCGGCCGGGGGGGTGCACTGCAAGACGACTCCGATGTCCATAACTTCTCCTGATCTCGGCAGTGAATGCCTGGTTGGTGGAACGTTGTTAGCGGGTCCGTGGGAATCCGAGGTCGACCGATGACGTTGCCGGATCAGGCCACCGAGAGGTGACCGTCTTGGTCCGGGTGTAGAAGTCGATACCGGCCGGGCCGTACATGTTTGCGTCACCGAACAGCGAGGCTTTCCATCCGCCGAAGCTGTAGTAGGCGACGGGCACGGGGATCGGGACGTTGATTCCCACCATGCCCACCTGGATGTCGAACTGGAATTGGCGGGCGGCTCCACCGTCTCGAGTGAAGATCGCCGTGCCGTTGCCGTATTGGTGATCGTTGATCAGCGTCACGGCTTCCTCGTAGGTGTCGACCCGGGTGATCGACAGAACGGGGCCGAAGATCTCTTCGTCGTATGCCTTCATGCCGGGCGTGACGTTGTCGATCAAGGACGGTGCCAGGAAGAAGCCATCCTCGGGCAGATCGTTCTCTCGGCCGTCGACAACGACGGTCGCTCCTTCACCCGGCGCTCCGGCCACGTAGGAGGCGACCTTGTCGCGGTGCTCGCGGGTGATTAGCGGACCCATCTCGGCGTCGGGGTCTGTTCCCGGTCCGACCTTCAACTTCGGAAGGCGGGCCGAAATGGCATCCACGAGCTTGTCGCCCGCATCGCCGACGGCGACCACGACGGAGACGGCCATGCAGCGTTCGCCGGCGGAGCCGTAACCCGCGCTGACGGCCGCGTCGGCCGCCATGTCGATGTCGGCGTCGGGGAGCACGATCATGTGGTTCTTGGCGCCGCCGAGCGCTTGAACGCGCTTACCGTTCGCCGTTCCGGTCGAGTAGATGTACTTCGCGATCGGGGTCGAGCCGACGAAGGACACCGCGGCGATGTCGGGATGCTCGAGGATCCGATCGACGGCGACCTTGTCTCCCTGCACGATGTTGAACACGCCCTCGGGCAAGCCCGCCTGCCGGAGCAGATCAGCGACGAACAACGTGACCGAGGGGTCCTTTTCGCTCGGCTTCAATATGAAGGTGTTTCCGGTGGCGATGGCGTTGGCGAACATCCACATCGGCACCATGGCGGGGAAGTTGAACGGGGGGATGCCGGCCACCACGCCGAGTGGTTGGCGGATGGAGAAGACGTCGACTCCGCTGGAGGCCTGCTCGGAGAAGTTCCCCTTCATCAACTGCGGGATGCCGCAGGCGAATTCGATGTTCTCGATTCCTCGGGCAAGCTCGCCGGCGGCGTCGCTGGGCACCTTGCCGTGCTCAATCGACACCAGGTCGGCGATCTTGTCGCGATTGGCAACGACGAGCTGATGGAAGTTGAACATGACTTCCGCGCGTCGCGACAAGGATGCCGAGCGCCAGGTGGTGAAGGCCTCCTTCGCGGCGGCGACAGCGGCGTCGACTTCCGACACGCTCGCCAAGCCGACCTGCGCTTGCTGCTCACCGGTCGCGGGGTTGTAGACCGGTCCGAAGTTGCCGGAGGTGGATCCCACCTCGGCGTTGTTGATCCAGTGGTTAATGGTGCGCAACGTGTGTCTCCTGATTCGTGATCGTGCGTGAGTGCGTGATACGTGCGTGTCTAGACGAGGTACTGGTTCATACCGCGCTTGAGGTACTGACCATGCCCCTTGCTGCCGAGGTACTCATCGTTGTCGATGACGACCTTGCCGCGGGAGAGAACAGTGTCGACGTGACCGTCGATGTCGAAGCCCTCCCAGGCAGCATGGTCCATGTTCATGTGGTGCTTCTTGTCGATGCCGATCTCGGTACGGCTGGCCGGGTCGTAGATGACGATGTCGGCGTCCGACCCGGGCGCGATGATGCCCTTGCGCGGGTACAGGCCGAACATGCGCGCCGGTGTGGTGGCGGTGATCTCCACCCAGCGCTCCAGTGTGATCTCTCCGTCGACGACGCCCTGGAAGATCAAGTCCATTCGGTGCTCGACGGAGCCGATGCCGTTGGGGATCTTGGAGAAGTCTCCGAGGCCGAGTTCCTTCTGTTCCTTCATGCAGAACGGGCAGTGGTCCGTGGAGACGATCGACAGATCGTTGGTGCGCAGGTAGCGCCACAGTTCCTTCTGGTGCTCCTCAGCCTTGGATCGCAGCGGTGTGGAGCACACCCACTTGGCGCCCTCGAATCCGGGCTGGGAGAGGTGATCTTCGAGCGACAGGTACAAGTACTGCGGGCAGGTTTCTCCGTAGACGTTCCATGCGTCGTCGCGGGCTTCCTGCAGAACCTTGACGGCTTGCTTTGCCGACATGTGCACGATGTACAGGGGCGTATTCGTCATCTTGGCCAGCATGATCGCGCGGTTGGTGGCCTCCGCTTCGGTCTCCCATGGTCGGGTGAGTCCGTGGAACCGGGGATCGGTGTTGCCGGCCGCGATTGCCTGCTGCACCAGCACGTCGATCGCGATGCCGTTCTCTGCGTGCATCATGATCGTTGCCCCGTTGTTGGCGGCCGTTTGCATCGCCCGGAGGACTTGACCGTCGTCGCTGTAGAACACGCCCGGGTAGGCCATGAACAGTTTGAAGCTCGTGATGCCCTCATCGACGAGCTCGTCCATCGCCTTCAACGAGTCATCGTCGACCCCACCGATGATCTGGTGGAAGCCGTAGTCGATGGCGCACTCACCGTCGGCTTTGGCGTGCCAGGCAGCCAGGGAGTCCTGCACCCGCTCCCCGTACTTTTGTACGGCGAAGTCGATGATGGTGGTGGTGCCACCCCAGGCCGCGGCCCGGGTGCCGGTCTCGAAGGTGTCCGATGCGAACGTCCCACCGAAGGGCAGCTCCATGTGGGTGTGAACGTCCACGCCACCGGGGATGACGTACTTTCCCTGCGCGTCGAAGACCTGCTCAGCACTCGCGGCGAGATCGGCGCCGAGGGAGGTGTCTCCGGGTGCCACGACCGCGGCAATCGTCTCGCCGTCGATGAGGACATCGGCTTGGTAGCTACCGGTCGCNGAGACGACGGTGCCGTTCTTGATCAGGATCGTCATGGTTCTTCCTCCTCGCTGACGCTTCTCCTGCTGGTGCTCGAGCTGTCGTGCTGCTGTCGGGCCGCTGTCGGTCAGCCGCCGTTAGGGAAAACTATGGCCGAACCAGGTCGTCGTATGCATCCGGTCGGCGATCTCGGTAGAACGCCCAGCGGTTGCGCACCGTGGTGATCAGGTCGAGATCGAGGTCCCGCACGATCAATTCAGCCTTGTAGGGGTCGCCTTGCTCCCCGACGTAGCTCCCCTCGGGATCGACGAAGTAGGACTGGCCGTAGAAGTCGTCGTCGCCGAGAGGCTCGATGCCCACCCGGTTGATGGCTCCCACGTAGTACTCGTTGGCCACGGCCGCTGCCGGCTGCTCGATGCTCCACAGGTACTGGGACAATCCGCGCGAGGTGGCCGAGGGGTTGAACACGATCTGGGCGCCGTTGAGCCCGAGCGCCCGCCATCCCTCCGGGAAGTGGCGGTCGTAACAGATGTAGATACCGACCTTGCCGACCGCGGTGTCGAAGACCGGGTAGCCGCCGTTGCCGGGNCGGAAGTAGAACTTTTCCCAGAATCCGTTCACGTGCGGGATGTGCTGCTTGCGGTACTTACCGAGGTAGGAGCCGTCGGCGTCGAGCACCGCGGCGGTGTTGTAGAGGAAGCCGGGTCCGGCGTCTTCGTAGACCGGCAGCACCATCACCATGTTCAGTTCCTTGGCCAAGGCCTGGAAGCGCTCGACGACGGGACCGGGGACTGCTTCGGCGTACTCGTAGAACTGCGTGTCCTGCACCTGGCAGAAGTAGGGGCCGTAGAACAACTCCTGGAAGCAGATGACCTGTGTGCCCTGCTTGGCTGCCTCGCGGGCGTACTCCTCATGCTTGACGATCATCGACTCTTTGTCGCCGGTCCAATCGGTTTGGACTAGCGCAGCGCGAACGACGCTCATGGCTTTCCTGCCTTCCTCGCAGTCTGGTCAGCCGGCCTTGGTGACTACTCGTCTGAGCCAGCGGACCTGTTTTGTGATTCTGAACCCTAGACGCTAGGGATTGTGTTACAACACCTGTTTGACAAACTTGTTACACGGTGATGTCGAGTTCGCAAACGTGCCCGGCAACAGGCGTGTGAAGGGCCGCCGGGCGGCCATGACAAGGGGCAACGACAGGGAGACAGGGAGGTGGGGTCGTGACGGTGACCGTCCCTGCCACCGGAACCTCGGTTCCGGCCGAGTCGGTCGCGGCCTTCGTCGAGGACCGGTCCCCCCGGGGTATTGCAGCGGCCGTCCACCGAATGATCCGGGCGGGGCAGGTTCAGCCCGGAGATCGGCTGCCGACCGTCCGTGACCTGGCCCAGCACCTCGGCGTCAGTCCGGCGACGGTCAGCGAAGCGTGGCAGGCGCTCGGCGCCGTCGGTGCTATTCACGCCCGCGGGCGGGCCGGGACTTTCGTCCGGGACGTGGCCGAGCCCACCCGGCCGACCCGATACCTGGGAATCGGGGGAGCACCGAGCACCGAGGAATCGGCCGCACTGGATCTGTCGACGGGAACCCCGGACCCCGCTTTGCTGCCGGCTCTGCACGAAGCGGTCGAGCGATTCACCACCGGCGCAACGGCCTGGACGTCGAGTTATCTCGACGAGCCGGTACTCCCTGCTCTGCGCGATCACCTCGAGCAGTCGTGGCCCTTTAGAGCCCAGCGGCTGACCGTCGTGGACGGCGCCCTCGACGGGTTGTCGCGGATCGTCGATCAGCTGGTCGGCCTCGGCGACCGCGTGATCATGGAGTCACCGGGATTCCCGCCGCTG
>FUFK010896263.1_pt1 | contig 71469 bp, 70 predicted proteins | sample 1021851 | NCBI WGS metagenome assembly FUFK01 (sample SAMEA51879418, study PRJEB19060) | metagenome | reverse complement strand
TGTCCTGCACTTCTTGCACAAAATGACTTTCTTCTTTTTGCAGCTTTACTTCCGGGCTTAACTTTTCCAGTTACTGCTGTTTTTAATTTACTACCCGGATTCTGTCTTCTATACTTAGCGACACCTTTGGCAGTCATTCCTGCACCCTGTTTAGTAGGACGCTTATCTCCACTTTTAATAGTGAAGCCTTTCATGCTGCCACGTTTCGCCATTTAAGTCCCTATCTTATCTGCGTCTTGTTCCATATCCAAACATTTATAGCTCTTTGGATAATACATAGGCATATGCACCGGCATACCCTGTGCTATTTCATATGCTCTTGCCAAACATTTATCATGGTCTGGGTAAGGACCATATAAATCTTTCAGTGTAACGCACTGGTCTGGAGCATTCATCAGACAAGCGAGTACAAATAATTCAAACATAACCTACCTTTAAAAATGGGATGAGGTGCATTGGTCCCTCACCCCCCTTGAGTAACTATAGCGAACCCCTCGGGAATAAGTACAGTATCAAGTTTTTATTGGCAGGTCTACACATACTGTGATAATCCTTCTGCAACCAATGCTCTTTCTATTTCCTCAACGCTGAAGTTTTTACCAGTACGTTCTTTTAAAGCTGCACGTATATAATATACATGATGGCTTGGAATATGCGTCTTAAATCTTCCGTATTTCTCGTATTCATAACAAATCTGTTCCAATAGAGAATTATAATTACTCATAATACACATATTATATCATAATAAGGTGTAATTGTAAAAGATTATGTGTCAATAAAAATTTTTTTAATTTTAGGGGCTTGACAAGATTGCAAAAATGGGGTATAAAACTCTTGTTTTTCTTTTTTTCCCTTTTTTTTCTTTTTTAGGTAACAACATAGCCCTTCTTAGGGCTTTTTTTATGCCTCCGTAGTATTATCTAAGAGATTATGGTCGAGATATTTAGAAAAACAACTAGTATTCCTAAAAGATACTTTCAAAAACCTTACAAATCTCCTGTTAAGTTCCATAAAGGAGAATATAGTGTTAAAAAAAATCCCCAAAAAAAGAAACCCGATAGCAATACTCTTGCCGTTATGCAAAAATTACGTGAAGCAGAGCAAAAGAAAGATAATACCAAGAAAAAGAAAACACGGAAGAGATGAGTTTAAGAGCTTAAACCACTGATTTATCTACATTAGCCCTTTAGTAGGGCTTTTTTTGTATCTACAGGAAGTGGTCGCCATCTGGTATATGAAACTATTTTCCCAATCTCGGGTAAATCTTGTACACGTGTACGCATACGCCCCCACTGGGTCATGCGTGTCGGTCTGCACTACACAAAAAAACACAATAAAAACAAAGACTTAACCTAATAAAAACCTCAGGCATTGCCAAGATAATGTCTAATATGTGCCTTGGTTTTACATTAGCGTTATTTTTGCCATTGCCTAGTATAATAAAAGCTGATAGCTAGGCAAGATGTAAATAATTTATGCTTATAGAAAAGAGCTTACGCCATAAGTTATTGATTTTATTGAATAAATTAAGCACGCTAGCGTGAACACAAAACCAAGTAAAAACAAGAGCTTACAAGCCAAGCCCTCATAATAGCGATTTAAAGCCCATACAAAGGCATTAATTAAAAAAGGGCTGATATATAGCTAAGATAATTTAATGACTACTATCAGTTTAAAAAAGCGTACTATCATAGGTCTATATCTTGCAACTATCATTCTTATTATTCGTTTGCTTATAAGGGAAAAATTTTATATATTCTTATTAATGGCTTTTTTAAAGTCAGAGTTTTTAACATTAACTAAATTTTAGAAAGGGAAAAAAATGTTAATAAATAAAAATATAAAAGCTGAAGTTACTTCAGTAAAAGAAGCTGATAAAAAAATAGTTGAAGCTTTAAAGCCCGTTTATCAAAATGAAAAGGCAAAAGTTAAATTAGTTAATCAATTAGCTATGAGTACAGCGGATTGGATTTTATTGGCTTCCGATAATAAGCAGAACCTGGAAAAAGTACTTCCAACATATGACCAAGTAAAAGCACATTTAAAAGACTTGGCAAAATCTGTGGTTCCTCAAATTATCGACGTTACAGAAAATGGAACTGAAAAAAAGAAAGCAGACCCTAATGAAGTAGCAAGGCTTTCCAGCAGTATTTCAGACGCTGTAAAAACAGCTTTACTTGTAACAGGGCACGAAACAGGTTTTATTATTGGTCATAGGCTTGAAGATAAATCTGCTTTTATTCCTAAGGCTCAAGCATATGACAACAACAAATTGAAAAAGGGAATTATTAAGGATATTTTTTGGAGTCCAATAAAAACTTTTCCTAATAAAAATATTGGAACTGAAAAAGACCCTGTAATTGAAAATAATTCAAGCACTTTTCAATTAATTCCAAATGCTAAAACAAGGGAAGCTTTCCAAGTTCATTTTGAGAACAAACCTTTAAATGATGACAAATATAAATTATTTGCTGAACCTAGAGAAAAAGAGGGTTTTACTTACAGCATTAGTAATGCTGATGGAAGTCCTCATTTTAGAGGGTGGAAAGATATCCTTGAAGCTTTAATTCAAAAGATGGAAGATGGAGACCTTGACGCTTTAAAAGTTAAGGCAACCACTAACGACAATACAGCCAAAAACACTGTAAGAGCATTAGATAAGTTTGTTGAAGTTTATCAAACTAAAACTAAAGAATTTGAACTTGCAGACAAACAAGCTGAAGAAGCTGAAAACAATCAAAAATTAAATCGAAAGCTTAATATTAAAAAAGCTTCTTAAGTATTTGATTTAATTACATTTTTAAAGGCTAGCCTATTTATTAGGTTAGCCTTTTTTTTTGCCTAAAATTTTTTGACCAAAAACTATCATAATGAATCGACTTCGTCGATACTATCATTATATGTCTGTGACACTTACTATCATCGGCTCAGTTTTGTATGGAGTGCTCAGCCAACATTCACAAAATTTTACATCACATGATTCGTTTGCGTAAGCACCAATCATTTAGTAATATGTAAGAACAATCAACAATAATTTTTTAGGAGAATATTATGACTAAAAGAATGTATCGTATCGTGTACATGAGTTCTGTATCTGATGTGCCNCACGAGTNTACNACTGACAAGTTATTTGAAGCAGATGAAAGATTAGAGTTTTTACAATCTGACACAGCTAAAGATATGCTTGGTATCAGAGTAATACGCCATGATTGGGTGGATAAGGAGGTGTCCCATGACGGATAAACAATTATCTGCTTTCAAAGATGGTGTTGCTGATGGTTTACTTAAAGGCATAAGAGATAGACGGCGTTTCTCTCTGGAGAAAGACGAAGCACATTACTATAATCAAGGCTACGACTTCGGTATAACTTTACATTGTGACCTTGAGGAAAACAATGCTTGAGTGGTGGATTGGTTTAGTAACTGGCTTACTATTAGTCTTAGTGCTGTGGCAGTCTTTATTGATAATGGCACAATGACTTGGGTAATGTATGCACTTCTTATGAATATGGATAGGAAGATTGGTATGGCAAACTTTGATTATACATTTGAGAGCAATCAAGAATGTAGAGAGTTTGTCATCAGCAACATTGATAACTTAAACTTTGGTTCGCATGAAGTATTATATGTGGGCTGTAAACAAAAAGGAAAAGTAAATGACTAAAAATATTGAAGATAATAATAAATTATTTTTGAATGTCGAGAGGGAGTATAACCGACTGAAGAAAATACAATATGAATATGAATGGCAAGGTAATGTAGTTAAAGCCGAATGGTATAGACAAAGGTCTAAATACTTCAAGCACCTTTTAAGTCAAGGTATATTCTATGACCCACGATTTTAACTGAGGAGATTATTATATGTTAAAATATATTACAAAAACTGAAGACCTACCAACATTAAAATATGCACAAGACTATGTTGGTGGTACTGTTCAGACAATACCTTTTCGCAATGGCGATTTGATGTTGATTAATGAAGAGGGCATCTACAATGGTGCCCCAATAAATTACGAAGCTACATCTCACTACAAGATTAACTTTGGTTGTGAGCATGATGTCATTCTTGGTAATGTTATAATTATTAAGAAAAATGCCAGAGATGGAGAATCGTGGTGAACGATGGTTCAAATGACTTTATGAATAAAGTATTAGTGAGTATTATCCTAATGCTTTATTTATTCGCAATTATACAAGTAGCAAGGGAGTTATTATTATGAGTATAAAAAGAGACCAAATTGGTGCTGAAGAAACCAACGATAATATTAAAGAACAAATACTTGACGACATTGGTAGCATGACTGTTGATGAGTTCCAAAATGCTTTAGAAAAGCATGGACTCAGAACTGAGTCTGCCGTTGTTGATGGGTATGTTGGATTCTTATCAGAGAAAATGTTTGAGGAGCGTTTAAGATGAATAATAAAGAACTAAAAATATTATATAAGTTAGTGCAAGATTTATTTTTTGACATAGACAGAATGTCACAAAGTGGCAAAGACACTTTGGGTAAAATAGATAATATAATTCAAGAGAAGTTGTATCATGTAAGGAGGGATAAAGATGAACATGAGTCGCAAACATTATGAAGAGATAGCTTTGATTCTAGGTCGTTCTAATATTGACGATGGAGATATAGAAAACTTAGCAGACTATTTTAAAATGGATAATTCTCGCTTTGATAAGCAGAGATTTATAAATGCAGTTAACAAAGTAAGGAGGATAGCCTATGAATTAAAAATGAAAATGGCATAGTAATATGTATCCTTTCACAACCCTCTTACGCATTCAGTTCGTTTGCGTAAGGGGGTTTTTTTTGTTATATTTAAAACAATGGCGACAGGTTTGTATTTTAATCATATATCTCCTTTCTTACAATCTCTGTCGCCATTACACATTCAACCATGATGCCTTCGTCTAGTAGTTAGGACGCTACCCTTTCAAGGTAGAAACGTAGGTGCAAATCCTGCAGGCATCACCAACTTAATGAGGAGTACAATGAAATATTATGAATGTATCAAATGTAGTGCAGATGTTCCTATTGAGCGTCTGTCTGTGGCTAAGCACTTCGCTGATTTTTGCGTTGCTTGTGCTTCTGCTATGGATAATAATATTAAGGCTGTTTATTCACTTGTCCCAACACACAAAGGGGCATATCAGCCGATAACAAACCGGAAGCAGTTGTATGATGCTACTTGTAGCCCAAAGAACTACGACCATCAATATTCACAATCGTTAAAAAGATAGGAGGTAATTATGCCAAGGCGATTTAAAGACAAGGATATTGTCAAAGTATACTTCAGAACGAGGTATGCAAATCTTGACTTCATTGGTGAAGTTTTGAAATATGAAGACAGTCGTTACTATGTCAGACAGATAGCTAGATTAACTTGGCGTCAGTCTATGTATCGTGATGATGTGTTCATTTGCAAAACACATGAACTGACTGAAGTCGATTCTTTCAAACTGAGTCTCTATGCAAATGAAATTAAAACAATGTTAATTGACAATGCTAGAGGATTCGTCAACTCTGACAGAATTAAATGGAGTGAAGACGAACAAAAGTATGTATCAGATAACTGGTATGGCAGCAATCCTTCCAGACTAGGAATCTATGTATCTTTTGCACTCAAACGACTAACTGATGCTTGTTCAGAGTTTAACACTTATCTAAGTGCTATGAAAAAAGCTGGTAAAAATACTGAAGATATCCCAGTTTCTTTCACATATGAATATGCACAAGAATCTAAAATTCTGTCGTTGCACAGAGTTTTTCCAACATCAGAGCAAACAAATATAATAGGGAGGACATCTTATGTTTAGCTTAAATCCAACAAAAGACCTCACCAAAGTTGGTGAAAAGGTCGCACGTCGTCATGTGCCAACTGGTCACATATTCAAATATGAAGACGGCAACAGTGTCTACGGACATTTATCATACACACCTGATTATGCTTGGGGTATGAAATTTACTAACTGGTCTCAACCAAATCAAAAACCAGAAGCAACTTTTACTTGCACACCAAGAGGTTCAACAAGATTGAACAGTAATACAGTTGTATCAATCAAAGGTTACTTCGAGTTTGAGGTTCAAATGTTTGAGACTCCAGTGGTAGGATTACTGAATGAACTATTGCCTTATGATAAGAAAATTATCAAAGATGTGATTAGTGTTCGTGGTCAGCAGGCAACACATAACCACAAACTAAGTCCTAATCCTTTGATGCTTGTCCTTGGTAAAAGTGAAGTAGCACAAGGTATCGTCTGTCTCCGACTAACTGGTGATATTGATGACATCGGACTTATCCATGTGTACAATGAATCATCTGTGATTGCTCACAGAGGCACTGCACAAATCAGATGTACAGTAGGAGTTTAGCATGGCATTTGGAATTAAAAAAAGTAAGACTTTGCTTCACTCAGGTGTCAACAACAAAACTAAAGAAGTGCTAGAATACTTCAAGCAAGAGATTATTGAGTATGCTAATGAACATCAAGTTGATGTAAATCATTTTCACATCATGTATCCCGAAGCACACCCGTTGGTTGTTGCAGCAGCTAGAAAGTATCGTCTGTTGTCTGAGTCTTTCAAACAGTTTAATGATGAACTTAACTCTGCTTTGCGTTCATTGGACTACACTAAGTTTGGTTATGGTCGAGAAATAAAAATGGATAACATTGTTGTTTGGCACCCAACTACGGAGGGTAAAGGACAAGGTAAAGTTATTTCTTTTCCTACTCTAACTGTTGACAGACATATGACTCACAGAGGACACTACTACGGCAGAGAGATGAAGCATGAGAATGCTTTACTACCAGAGTATAGTGAGACACTTGTGGCAAGTCTAATGAATAAGATAGAGGCAGGACACCCGTCTGTATCTGACATAAGACGAGGTATGAAAATGCTGAACGAAAGACGGCACATGAACTTGACTAGAGTTTTGTCTCGTCATTTGACAGTTGATGGTAAAAAGCTTTCGCCCACATTCATCGACAATCTTGCAGAAAAGATGATTGATGTGTACAAGCCTATGCAGTACAACCATGCTAAGACTACTCAAGAAATGGAAGTCATGTACACACGAGGTCCAGATTCTCCTACTTCTTGCATGGACAGTTCTCATACCTTTAATACTAATCCAGTTCATTGGTATGCACACTGTCCAGTTACTGAGGGTAGATATGTTTCTCGTGGAAATAATGTTCTAGCTAGAGCTATTATTTACAAAAACCAAGAAACGAACAAATGGTATTACAACAGAATCTATGGTAATCGTGATGTCTACACTCAAGAGCTAAAGAAGAAAATGAGTGATGAGGGTATATCATTTACTGATAATGTAAATGACCTTGCAAGAGGTAATAAACTTATCGAGTTCACTGCACCAACAAAGCTTTTGAGTGGTCACCACTATTGTGGTTTCCCATTCTTTGATATGTTACCTGCCGTTTATTGTGCTTACAAATTTGACCATGATGACAACTTGTTTAAGTGGATACTTACCTCTAACCAAAGTAATATTCCTAGCGAGTATACTCACCCAGCAATAGATAGCACTTGTGGTATTGTATGCAGTGATTCAAGTCAACAAGGACATTGTTGTGGTTGTGGTGAAGCTATGGACGATGCTTTCATTACCAATGTTCGAGGTCGTGGTTACTGTTGTTATGGTTGTGCTGAAGATGACAACAACACTCTGTACACAACAAGTACAACATCAGAATGGCGACCTTATGTTCGTGACTTCAGAGACTTAATACATTGTTTACATCAACCTTGTGTTATTACTAATGAAAGAGCAGGCTTGAGTAATACTAGTATATCTGTCTTTTATCCTAAAATGTGGGCAGACACTGAGGGTTTTTGTTTCACACATGACGAATTGACGAGTGATGGGTATACTAATGCTTTGAATCACAATCGACAAAGTTATGTAAACTTTACTGTTGTGTTAGAAGACTCTCAAGGTAAACAAGTGTTACCTGCTTCTAGGGTTGTTGTGCTAGAAAATCATAGACACAATCCTATGTTAAGCCAACCTCTTTTATCGAAGTACAAAGATTCAGATGTTGTTTTTAAAGCAGGGCGAATTGCTCATATAAAAGGTATCACTATGTACAATAGTTTCTTTCTTAAGCTTGATGAAGCAACGAATGAAACACATTTTGAAAGACCAACTGTTAATATGCTTGGTATCAGTAGAGTATCTATTGATAGCCTAAAAGATGTTAAGGGTTGGTCTCTAGCAGTATCAAGGGAAAACATCAACCTTGAGTCACTAGATGAATCTTTATTTAGTGATTGGTATAACTATGATGAATACAAAGACGAGCATCATGGTGAACCTATTAATGGTGTTAAAATTACTACAACGGAAGGAAAATAAAATGAATAGTAATTATTATAGTAACAGCTTGTTGAGTTACATGGATAAAGAAGATGACTTTACCAAGATGAAAAAAGTAGTTCGTGGTAAAGATATGGATTCTTTATTGTTTGACTTACTGACAACTGTATCTCCACATGGCAAAGAAGAGCCAATCGTGGATATGATTATCAAAGCAATCAGCAAGCATGGTAAATGCGAAGTTGATGTACTAGGTAATCTAATAGTTAAAGTGGGGGATTACAAAAAATCAAGAGTGATGTTCAGTTGTCACACTGACACAGTACAACGAAGCACGGGCAGAAGCAAGATTGACTTGATGATGTCTGAAGATGGTTGGGTTCGTGGCACAGTTGACTCAGAGCATTACACTTATCTCGATACAAAAGGTAACACCATTTCCAAAAGAAAAATGGAAGACCAAGCTGACGAGAAACAAAAGTTTATGAACTATATCTTACTTGGTAAAGGTAAGTACAAGAAACTATATGGTTCAGATAATGACTTTGACGATTGGCATGACACTGGTTTTAAGTTCGCAACTAAGACAGAAATAAAACCAAAAGGAAGTATACTTGGTGCTGACGACAAACTTGGTTGTTACATTATGTGCAATCTTATCAAGCATGAAGTTCCTGCCTTGTATGTGTTTCATGTTGGTGAAGAGTGTGGTGGTATCGGCTCAACACACATCAGCGAGAAAACTCCTGATGTTGTTAAAGGTATGGACTACTGTATTGCTTTTGACAGATACGGATACAATGATGTAATCACTAGTCAAAGTGGTGGTACTTGTTGTTCTGATGAGTTTGCAGATGCTTTCTGTAAAGAAGTAAATGCTTACTTACCACCTAAAGAACAAATGGCACCATCTACTCGTGGTACTTTTACTGACAGTGCTAACTACACTAGCCTAATATCAGAGTGTACAAACATTGCAGTTGGCTACAAAGACCAACACAGTACAGACGAGACATTCGACCTTGAGTGGTTGGAACGAATGCTCATTCCTGCTTTGCTCAAAGTAAAGTGGAGTGAGCTACCAGTTAAGAGAGACAAGAATGTAAAGTTCGGTTACGGAGGATACAATGGCTACGGAAGATACACTACTACCCGTCGTACATATCCAAGTCTATCGAACCACATGAAGACTTCGTCAAGGAATACATCTAGCTTATACAGAAGCAATCAATCTGCTTTAGATAAGATAGAGAATGCTATTGACAAACTAGACTCTTTTGACCCCGAAGAAGGCTTCAGAGATGAAGAGACACACAAGCAAAAAGTGGACAGAGTTTTATACTCATGGATTAGAGAAGAGATGACTCTGAAAGATATTGCTGAACAAGTTGTCGAAGCTATGGAATCTAGTCCTCGTGGCATCTTATCAGAAGAAGACGAAAGACTCGGATACAAAGACTATTGGCTTTAATAGTTTCCTCCTAGAATCCCTCAACCAATTAATTTTGGTTGGGGGATTTTTTTTTGTTGACAGATTCTAAAACCTATGTTAAAAGCGAGGAACTTGCCGAGGGAATTAACCTATAGAGGGACAGACATGATTGATTTAAAAACATTTATACAACAGAATGAACCAATAGAAAATACATCTGCTAGACTACACTGCCCGAGTTGTGGTGGCAGAAATACATTTACATTAACAAAACAAAATGGAAAGTTACTTTGGAATTGTTACAAGGCTTCTTGTAAGATAAAAGGTGGCAGAGATATAGAAAGAACAAAAACAGATATAAAAAAAATTGTTGTTGCCGACAACTATCATTATGACTTCTATCATCCTCCAGAACATTTTGTGCAAGTTCACAACAATTCACAAGCTATGTCATATCTTCAAAGAAATAATTGCATTCATGCTTTGGAAGATAAACTAGCAAAAATAATGTACGACCCAAAACAAAACAGAGTTGTATTTTTAGTAAAGGATAATTCACAAGTATTTGATGCAATAGGTAGAAGTATGAATAAAAAAACTATTCCTAAATGGTACAGATATGGTAAGTCTTCTAAACTATTTACTTGTGGTGACCACGACAGAGCCATACTCGTAGAAGATGCAGCAAGTGCCTGTGCTGTTTCACAAGTTGCTACAGGTGTAGCTCTTCTCGGCACTAACATGAAAGATGCCGATATCTCCTCTCTAAAAAGGTACGACCATGTGTATATATGTCTTGATGCAGATGCAACACGCAAGTCGCTTGACATTCACAAGTATTTGTCGTATTTTGTATCTTGTAGTGTCATTAGATTAACAGATGATTTAAAATATTTTGATAAAGAGGAGATTAAAAAATTAGTATGGAACAACAATTAATTAAACTCTTGATGCACAAAGAGTTCTTTGACGCAAACAAACATCGTGTTATGCGTTCTATGTTTCCTAATGAGTTAGGAGACTTATACGATATAATAACTAATAGCCATTCAAGTTATGAAAGAGATTTATCTTCACAAGAAGTTAGAGAAATATATAGAGTCAGCAATCCTACTGCTACTCGTGCTAAGCGTGATGCAGTTGCAGAAGTACTATATGATATAGAGCAACTACCTAAGATAGGCTCTGATGTGGCTTCTGATGTTCTTAACAAAATGTGGCAACAAGAGATAGGACGTAACATAGCTGACTTAGGTTTAGCTATTATGGAAGGCTCACCCGAAAAGCTACATGAAATAAAATCATTAATAGAAAAATCAGAAGAAGGGTTTGTGCCGGAAGATGATGTATCTCCAGTAACTACAGATGTAACAACATTATTAGAATATGTTGACAATGAAGATTGTTGGCAGTTCAATATACCAAGTCTTAGTAAATCTGTAAGAGGTGGTAAAGCAGGTGAATTTATGATTGCATTTGCTAGACCGGAGGTAGGTAAGACTGCTTTCTATGTATCTCTTGTAGCCTCACCGAATGGCTTTTGTTCACAAGGTGCAGATGTTCACATCATAACCAATGAAGAGCCTGCTCGTAGAACTATGCTTAGAGCCGTGTCTTCTTATACGGGTATGTCAGAAAAAGATATTTATTCAAATCGTTCACAAGCTACAGAAAAATTCAAAGAGATAGCACCTAACATAACTATGATTGATAATGTGGATGCTTCTATAGAATGGCTAGATAAATATTGTCAAGATAAAAAGCCCGATATACTTATAGTAGACCAACTTGACAAAGTTGATGTCATGGGCTCGTTTGCTAGAACTGATGAGAAGCTTCGTAGTATATATACAAAGTTTCGTGAGGTTTGCAAAAGACATAATCTGTTTGGCATAGGTATTAGCCAAGCATCGGCAGATGCTGAGGGCAAAACAAATGTCACATATGCCATGATGGAGAATAGTAAAACTGGTAAAGCTGCTGAAGCTGATTTAATAATTGGTATAGGTAAGTCAGACATAACAGATAATGATGATAAGAAAAGATACTTAACAATTTCAAAAAACAAGTTGACAGGTTTTCATGGTAAGATAATATGTAACTTGGACACTGATGTCAGTAGGTATACAGCATGATAACATATTTAGACGTAGAAACCACATTTGTAGTAGACGAAAACCGAAGAACAGACCCGTCACCTTTTAATTCACAAAATAAATTAGTGTCCATACAATATGCTATGGATGATGGTGATATAGACTTTCACTGGTTTTATCACAAAGATTTTAATGGAGAGTGCAAGCAATCATTCACAAAAGTTCAAGAAGTATTGTATAAAACCACTGTTCTTGTAGGACATAATATTAAGTTTGACTTAGTATGGTTATGGGAAAGTGGCTTTAAATATAAGGGCAAAGTGTATGACACCATGATTGGCGAATATATCTTACTAAGACAGCAAAAGTTTGGATTAAGCTTATATGATTCGTGTGTTCGTCGTAAAGTAGCCATAAAAAAGTCTGATTTAGTATCTGACTATTTAAAAGATGGTACTGGGTTTGATACTATGCCTATGGCTACTGTAGAAGAGTATGGTATAGCAGATATAGAATCTACTAGACAACTATATAAGGCTCAGTTTGATTTACTTCAAAACAAGCACAATTATTCTGTAGCTAAACACTTAGACTTAATGAATAGTTTTCTACCTGTATTAGCTACTATAGAAAAGAATGGTATTAAGATTGACTCCAGTAAATTATCAGATGTACAGTTTAGCTATGAACTAGAGCACCAAGAATTATCTTCTAAGATGGAATCAATATGTCGTGAGGTTATGGGGGATACTCCTATTAACTTTGCTTCACCGGAACAAGTTAGTCAGTTGATATACTCACGTAAGGTTATTGACAAGAAAAAGTGGGCAGAGACATTTAACATCGGACTAAATGATAAAGGTAAACCTTTGTTACGACCTAGAATGAGCACTTCACATTTTGTGTCGTTAGTTAAGTCTATGACGACAAGAGTTCACAAGACTAGTGCCCAACATTGTTATAAGTGTAATGGCAAAGGAGAGTTCTACAAAACTAAAAAAGATGGAACTAGATGGAAGAAACCTAGTAAATGTCCCTCTTGTCAAGGGCAAGGATATATATTCACACCTTTACCCAAGATAGCAGGACTAACTATGAATCCTAGAGATATATTTGATGTGTCAGCTAACGGCTTTGCTACAGACAAAAGCACTCTAGTTAGATTATTGAGCACTGCTAAATATAAAGGTAACACAAAGGCTGAAGAGTTTCTTAAATCCACAGTAAGACTAAATGCAGTTGATGTATACTTATCTAGCTTTGTTGGTGGTATATCTCGTAATACACGTAAGAGTGGATTGTTACATCCTAAGTTTAATCAATGTGTTACGAGGACAACAAGACTTTCATCATCTGACCCAAACTTTCAGAATCAACCAAGAGCTTCGACTTTTCCGGTTAGAGCTGTTGTTGTATCAAGATTTGATAATGGCAATATACTTCAAGCTGACTATAGTCAGTTAGAGTTTCGTGTGGCTGCTCAGCTATGTGGGGACGAAAATATGTATAATGACATTATTAATGGTAGTGATGTTCACAGATATACAGCTTCTATTATTTTTAATAAGGCTGAAAAGGATGTCACTAAAGAAGAGCGTACAATCGCAAAAGCCCATACTTTTAAACCTCTCTATGGTGGCACTACAGGAACGCCTAATGAAATGGCTTACTATAAAGCTTTTGTTGATAAGTACCCTAAGCTAGGAGAATGGCATGATTTACTTCAAACTGAGGCTATATCGACTGGGGCTGTTAGTATGCATACAGGTCAGCAATTTGCTTTTCCTAATACTAAAAGGCTTGCAAGTGGCAACGCATCGGGAGCACCTTCTATTAAAAATTATCCCGTGCAAGGTATCGCAGGTGGTTGTGTCGTTCCACTGGCACTTATTCATTTACAACATGAACTTGAGAGTAAAGGCGTTACGTCTAAAATTATTAACACAGTACATGACTCGATAGTCTTGGATGTATATCCCGGTGAAGAAAAGTCTGTTGCAACAATGACTTACAATGCTATGACAAAAGTCAATAAACAATTTGAAGAGTTTTACAATGTTAAATGGAGTGTCCCACTTGACGTTGATTTAGAGATTGGAAAAAATTGGTTAGATATGAAAGAATTTGACTTGACTAAGCATTAATTATTTAGTATAAATAAGATTCTTAATAAGGAGAAAAATCTATGAATGATTTAACTTTAACATCGTCCTCTAGTTTTGAGGACATCGCAAAAATAATCGGACAAGATGAGTCAAGTGGCTCTTCTACTCCGGCAATATATTATCTGAAAATAAACAGAGACCATGAAGACGATTCTGGTAGGTCTATTCCTGCCGGTTCATGGACTACTGAGTTAGATGGTAATAAGGTTGTCTATGCTAAGGAAATAGACTTCCAAGTGTTTGCTCAGAGGTATCAATATCTACACTATGACGCTGAAGCAAATGAAATGGTTAGTAGGTCAGTGTTTGCTAATAATTTGTATCCACAGACGGAGATTCCGGATACTGTGGGCACATTTAGATGTGGCTCTGTTCCTGCTTCCCAAAGAGAAGGCTTACCTGCTGATAAGGCTTTACTTCAGAAGAACATTAAATGTTTCCGTATGTTGTTTGGTAAGGTAACCTTTGTAGATGGTGTAGACTCAGATGGTAACTCTATAGAGGTAAAAGACGTACCTGTGTTATGGCGTGCTAGAGGTAGTAATTTTATGCCTATCTCTGTCCCCATAGATTCCCTCTCTGCACAGAAGAAACCTTTTATCTTCTATAAGTTACGTGGTTCTTTAGAGAAGAAAAAGAATGGTGGTCTTGTATACTACGTCGGTGGATTTAAAGTCAATGACGGACCAGTTGACTTCACTGATGAGGACCAAGGAACTTTAGCTTTCTTTATGGACTACATTAGTTCTGAGAATAAAAAGGTCATGGCTTTATACGACGAAACTTTGCGAAAGCAGGGTAAAGTTGTTGACCAAGACCCCGTTAACATCTCAGTTGACGATGCTTTAAACGACGACTTATCGGCTGTTGAAGCATGAATAAGGTTGAAGCTGCCATTCTTTCTTTCCTTTCTAGGGCAGCTCAAGGGGGGGTCACCATGCCCCCTCACTTATTAAAAGAATTTGCAGAAGGTTGCCAAAAAGCTTTGGAGAAACACTTCAGCAAAGAAAGAGAAGACTTCAGATTACGTATGAGTAATGTTGGCAAACCACTATGTCAATTACAAATGCAATCAAAAAATGCTGAGTCAGAAAAACCCACCTACGATTTTAAAATGCGTATGATAATGGGAGATGTATTAGAGTCTCTTATCATAACAATAATAAAAGCTTCCGGATTAAAAGTAAAAAACACACATAAAAAAGTAGAATATAAATTAGATAAAAAAAATTCCATATCGGGAGAGTTTGATATTGAATTATCAGATGGAATATATGATATAAAAACTGTATCCCCTTTTGCATTTGAGCATAAATTTAAACATGATGATGCTTATGAAAGAATAAAAGAAGCAGACTCTTTTGGTTATGTAGCACAAGGACACGGATACGCTATGGCTGCAAAACGACCATTTAAAGGTTGGATTGCGTTAAACAAATCTACAGGTGAAATAACTGTAGCAGAAGCGAAAAATACAAAGAAGGAGAAAGATTATGTCCATGATAAACTACGCACTGCTTTTAAATCACTACATGGCAAAAGAGCTTTTGAAAGATGTTTCTCAGATGTCGAAGAAGTCTTTTATAAGAAAGTTACCGGGAATAGAACCTTGGGAATTGAATGTAGTTACTGCCCCTTTAAGCACTCGTGTTGGAAAAAACTTGAGTTCAAAAGACAGTTACCAAGCAAAGGCAGAAACCCAAAATGGGTTTGGTACACCCACATCACAAAAGAATGGCGTGACTCTTACAATTCAGTATAAGGGAATTGATGATACGCCCATCAATAAAATAATAAAACTTACTAGAGAGCAAGCAGATGACTTTATCCAAGAACTTAACGAAGAAATCCCCTTTGCAACCATTGAAACGGGTAATCAGACAATCACAATCCCGTCTAAAAACATCACAGAAATCCGTATCGAGGAAGATGAAGCCCCAATCGGCAAAGGCAAAGGGAAGAAAACTTCAGACTTGGGTGGTGGAACAGCTACTAAGTCTTCTTAAAAGTGTAACCGGACTAGATATAAAATCTACCCCTATGGGCGTAAATGGGGTAGATGTCCAGTTATCCACAGCAGCATTCAAACAATTTCCGTATAATATAGAGTGTAAGAACACTCAAAGACTCACAACAATATACAACTATTACGAACAAGCTGAGTCTCACAATCATTATGGTAAACCTCTATTAATTATTAAAATGAATAGAAAGAAACCATTAGCCGTAGTTGATGCCGAACATTTTTTAAAGTTAGGAGTGCGTGATGAAAAAACTTGATGCTCAACAACAGCTATTAGTTATTACTATGGAAGAGTGTGGAGAACTTATTCATGCTTGTTCTAAAGCTTTACGCAAAGGTGAGCTACATGAAAATTCTGACCAACTTAAACAAGAAGTTGGTGATGTGTATGCTATGTTAGATTTATTAGTAGAGTGGGATATATTATCTTGGAATGACATAGAAGACCAAAGAAATAAAAAAAGACAAAAATTAAAACAGTGGAGTGATTTAATATGAGTGATGATTCTATAAAATTAAATAGTGGCGACTCTGCTATTATAATAAGACATTATAAAAGAGGTTTTGATATGGAAATTTATCATAAACATGATACAAATATCTTGACAGAAGATGACAGTGTGTTCTATGCTTTATTAACACGAGGTATGGTTCACAATGTTTTAATAGATACTGACCAAGTGTTAGAAGACGGCAAAGCAAGTTTTGCAGAAGATGCCAAAAGTAGAAGAGTAACAATACATTAAAAGGTATAATATGGGAATGTATAGAGAATCAGTAAGAAAAAAATATAAAGAAGTAGGAGACATGATTAGAAAACAAGCACAAGAACAATCAGACCATAAAGAGGTTATGGATATGGTAAACAATCCACCACATTATAACAAAGCCGGTATAGAAACTATAGATGCAATTAAAGCTATGACAGGTAACGGATTTGAATATTATTTGCAGGGTAATATAATGAAGTATCTGTGGAGATATAGATATAAAAATGGTGCTGAAGATTTACATAAAGCTCATTGGTATCTAAATGAATTAATAGATGTTGTTGAAGATGACAATAAAAAAAGTAACAGTTAAAATAATAGCGAATGTAGATTCACAAGAATTTACTCTTGACGAAGAGCAATTACCTGATATAGTAGAGGATGTCATCACAGAAGTGATGCACGATATAAATGGTATACAAACAAAGGATGTAACAGTGAGGACAGTAAAATGAAAAGTAACGTAACCCTACCAACTTATTATCAACAATTTATTCACAAGTCTAGGTACGCTAGATGGATTGACGAAGAAGGTCGTCGTGAAGAATGGAGTGAAACTGTATCTAGGTATGTAGATTTCATGGCTAACCATTTGAAATTAAAGTATAATTATTCTGTAGATACAGAAATAATGGAAAACATAAAACAAGCTATTCTTCATCAAGAAGTTATGCCTTCCATGAGGGCTATGATGACGGCAGGCAAGGCGTTAGATAGAGATAATACGGCAGGGTATAACTGCTCCTACTTACCAGTTGATGACCCAAAAGCTTTTGATGAAGCTATGTATATTCTTATGTGTGGAACTGGGGTAGGATTTTCTGTAGAGAGAAACTTTATTAGTAAACTGCCGGAAGTCCCTGCTAAAATGTTTGATACTGAAGAAACTATTATTGTAAAAGACAGTAAAGAAGGTTGGGCAAAAGGTTTTCGTAAGTTATTAGCTTTACTATGGGCAGGAGAAGTACCAAAGTGGGACTTAAGTTTAGTTAGACCTGCAGGTGCTAAATTAAATATATTTGGTGGTAGAGCATCTGGACCAACACCTTTAGATAATTTGTTTAGATTTTCTGTAAAAGTATTTAAAGATGCTAAAGGCAGAAGGCTATCAAGTTTGGAATGCCATGACTTAATGTGTAAAGTTGGAGAAGTTGTTGTATCGGGTGGTGTTAGACGTTCTGCTATGATTAGTTTATCTAATTTATCTGATGACAGAATGCGTCATGCTAAAACTGGTGAGTTTTATAAAACAGAGCCACAAAGACAAATGTCAAATAATTCAGTAGCTTACACCGAAAAGCCAGACCCTTATACATTTATGAGAGAGTGGCTTGCTCTTGCAGAGTCTGGAACTGGCGAAAGAGGTATGTTCTACAGAGGTGCAGCTAAAAATAAAGCATCAGAAAATGGTAGAAGAGATGCAAACTATGACTTTGGCACTAATCCATGTAGTGAGATTATACTTAGACCTTATCAGTTCTGTAACTTGTCTGAGGTTATTGTAAGAGGTACAGATACTATGGAAACTTTAAAAGCTAAAGTTCACACAGCCACTATTATAGGTACATTTCAATCTACACTAACTCACTTCCCATACTTAAGAAAGATATGGCAAAAGAATACAGAGGAAGAAAGATTACTAGGAGTGTCTATGACAGGTATCATGGACAATGCTATAACTAATGGTAAAAGTGATAAGCATGACTTAGATGAAGTTCTTAAGTCTCTTAGAAAAGTTGCCGTAGATACGAATAAAGAATATGCTGAGAAGATTGGGATACCTCAATCAACTGCTATTACCTGTGTAAAACCTTCGGGCACAGTATCACAATTAACTGATTCTGCATCGGGTATTCATGCAAGACATAGTAAATATTATATAAGAACAGTTCGTGGAGATAAGAAAGACCCACTCACAAAGTTTATGATGGACAGTGATATACCTTGGGAAACTGATGGTTGGAGCAAAGAGAATGCTGTATTTAGCTTTCCTATAAAAGCACCGGATGATTGTATAACAAGAGATGATATGTCTGCCATAGAGCAACTAGAGTTTTGGAAAGTCTATGCTGAGCATTGGTGTGAGCATAAGCCTTCTGTTACCATATCAGTAGCAAAAGATGAATGGCTTAAAACTGGCAGTTGGATATATGATAACTTTGATATTGCATCGGGCTTATCATTCTTACCTAAATCAGATATGGTCTATGAGCAAGCACCTTATCAAGATTGTTCTGAAGAAGTTTACAAAGAATTTAGTAGTAAGATGCCACAGTTTATAGATTGGACTAGATTAAAAGATTATGAAAATGAAGACAACACTATTGGTAATCAAACATTAGCTTGTACTGCCGATAGTTGTGAAGTTGTTGACATTGGGAAATAAATGTGCTATGGCTACAGTAGATAGATTTTTTAAACAAGGTCAAAAAGACTTTTTTAGAACAACTAAAACAAAAGGGCGTATCCATGAAAGAACAAATCCTTATAATGAAAACTCATTTCGAGGTAAAGAATGGTTACGTGGATTTAATAACAGCTACTTTAAAAATCTAAGGAGGAATAAATGAGAGAAATGTTATTAGCAGCAGCTAAGTCCTATTATGTGGGACATATAAATAAACATATAGCTAACGTGGAGATTTACCTAAGAACTTCTGTCGGTATAGGTGAGCACTCTGACATAATAGCATCTATAGATAAAGAGATTGCAGAAATTGGTAAGTATGACGATAGGCTTTCTATGATATCAAAATACTTTGAAAGAAAAGCAGAAAATCAACCTACGGAAACAAAACCCACGGAAACGAAAGCGAAAAAGTAATGAGACCTTCTGTAAAGGATAGAAAAAAATTTGACATTGACCTACAGTGGGGCGAAGTCAGAGAGAGAGCTGTCGCAGATATGCTTCAAAACAAAAAAATTGAGGTTAAGTCTGAGAGAGATATGTGGCAACGAACAGGTAATATAGCAGTGGAGTATGAAAGTTATGGCAAAGCATCCGGAATCAAAGCAACAGAATCAGATTATTGGTTTCATAACCTATGTATTGGCAAAGAAACCTATGCAACACTTGTTTTTCGCACTGATGTTTTACGTCGTATTATTGACTCCCTTGATTATACTAAATCAGTAAAAGGGGGTGACCATAATGCTTCTCGTATGTATTTACTTAACATACAGAAGTTATTTTCATCAGACGTAATCAAAGCATTTAGAGAGGGACAAAATGATATCAACAATAGAAAAGCCAACGAGCCAAGTGTGGAAAAACGCAAAGAGATATAAGGCAAGATTCTTTGAAAGTAAATATCCTCTCTGTGGAACCTATGTAGTGTATGCAGTTATAGGTAGAAAATGGGTGAGAATATCACAAGGTGACTTAGTCTTACCCGATAAGTCTGGTAGACATCAGTTGCCTAGATTTAGAATGAGTGTCAGAGAATGGGATAAGTTGCCCGTAAGGTATAAATATGACGATAGAGATATGGCAGTTGTGGCTAGTGATAGCTGTAACAATTAATACTTGTATTAACTTAATAGTATTCTTTAAAGGAAGAAAAATAAAAAATGGTGAACAGCAGATTAGAATTGATAAATCAAGTTGATTTTTACGTGCTTCCAACACTAAATGGTATAGGCATAACCATTAGTCCGGAAGGGGAAAAGGCTATGTTCAACGAATATAATTGGAAAGAGATTATTAATTCTTTGCTAGATAGTCACACTGTAACTGTGCTTAAGGACAAAGATGTTAGACTTACGTATGAAAGTAAAATATTTTTACTTAAGGTAGCTAATAACTTAAGACTACAAGCTGATATTATCGAGAATAAAATAAAAGATATGAATATAATTAAGTAGAATCTAGTGCCATAGGGTCTTCTTTTTCTTCCTCTTTCACTTCATTAAAACTTGGTAGTGGGTTTGCAGAAGAATATAATTTAACCTCGTAGTTGTTTAGTTTCTCGAGTAACTCTAACTTTTCTTTTTTATTATTACCTAAGTTTACTTCTATGAAAGTCATCGGACTACTTGGCTTACCATCTTTAACTAATTCATAGTTGAGCCCCATTTTTTCTAAAGTTTTCATTTTATTTTTATCGTATTGGTCTCTTAACCTAGCGTAACGTAACTCTCCTCTATCGTTCTTAGCACCTACTATACCATCGGCTAAAGCTTTATCTGAAGGGTGACCATATTTACCATAAAAAACATTTTCAGATAATTTTTGTACATAACTCATAGGATTTTCCGTTTTGGGTAGCATGAAGAATGAATCTAGTAAAGCTCTTTTTACTGTTGTTACCCAAATAGGGTTAGTTATTGTTACTGGATATCCGGTAGAAGAAACTGGGTTCCTTAGTCTCGGACCCTCTTTTATACCTCGTATTAATTTTCCTACCACGCCTTCTCTTTCTTTGTAAACTACTTTATTAACTCCATCTGAAAAAAACTTTTCTGCTAAATTAACATCTTTCTTAAGAAATTCCTGTATATCTTTTCTTGCAGTACCAAATACTGTTCCATATTGCCCGGTGTTGTCTGTTATAATTTTGTTGTATTCATTTACATCCATGATACCAGAACGAACTAAAAAAGACGTATCGTCTAAATAAAGTAATCCTTTTATAATGAGCTTGTTTATTTCCTCTTTTATTTCCTGTGGAGCGTCTTTAATAAGTTGAGATATTTTTTTGTCTAAATCATATTGTTTATTAAGTTTAATATATTCTTTTACGTTTTCATTTGCACTAAGCCCTCCTTTAGGAGCATCAAATTCTCTTCTTGAAAAAGAAACGTCTCGAACAAACTTTGAAGTAGAATCTTGCAAAGCTTTTACAAACGGGTTTTCTGTTCTAAAATTTAAAATTTTAAATAAAGCAGCATCTGCAGCAGTGGCATTATTTTCTAACGGAGAGAAATAATATTTTTCTAAATCTTCTGGTCTACCACTAAAATCTATCCAATTAGATAACTTAGCTTGAGTACTAAAAGTGTTAAATTGTACTTTATCAAAGCCCCCCTCTATCGCTTTCTTTATATTATGTAAAGTAGTTAGTTCAACTAATTGCTCTGGCTTGTCCATCATTCTTGCAAAAGCTTTACTTGCTATACTTATTGTTTTTCTTTCTGGTCGTCCCTCTTTTGGTGTTTTATCTGTTAAGTATTCTTCAAGGTCGTAGGCTTCTCTAGCTTTTTCAACACTAATGTTCTTAAGATAAGTCATTTGGTCTATCATTTGCCTAGAATCTAGGAATGCTTTATTTGGTTTAAAAGTATCATATTGTTCTTCTGCAAAACGTATTATAGTTTTACCATTGCCCCAGTTTTTTTCTGCTTCTTGTATCTTATTCCTTAGTTCACCATGAGATATTAACACTCCAGGAGTGTGGAATGGTTGTTTACGCATATCTTCATTTGTGTTTGCCTGTTTATACAAAGATAATAACTTTTCACCTCCTAATTCTTCATGCTTGAGTAAATTTATTAATGCATCTGATGTTTTATCTTCTGCTAGTAGTTTTCCTGCTTCTTGTGGTATATTAATTTTGCTATCTTTATTTTTAGTAATAGCTCTTTGTGCTTCTATTTTAGCTAAAGTTGTAACTAAATTATGTATTTCTACATGAGACAAAGGATTCTTAAAATTTATTTTTTCCATCATCAACCTATTTAATTCCAACGGATTTTTGCCTTCTAAGCCTCTGACCTTTCCTAACACTGATGTATAGGTTTTTCCATCTGGAGCAACTGCTGAGTATAATGTAGCTGCACCAAATCTATTTGGTTCTAAACTATTCAATATCGCTATTTTTGCATAATTAGTTATATATGTTTCTATATTTTTTAATTCTTCTGTGCTGTCAATATTTTTTAGTAAAGATATTATATCTTCAAAAGTGTAATAATCTGCTGCCCCATATCGTGTTTTGTTGGGACCTGTTATAGTAGTTAATGTAGGTATTTCTGTAAATTGTGCTAATATTGCACGTAATTTTTGCATACTTATTCTGAAGTCTAATAATAAACCGAACTTATCACTAATCGCCTTTTCAGGTATTGTCCCCTTTAAATTTTCAGGTAGGTCTATGTTAGGAAATATGTCCATGAGATTTTTGTCCTCTATCCCATAATTATTTACATCAATATCTTTTGGTCCTACTATTTCAAGCTCCTGTCCAGCATTGGTGCGAATTATTGGAGGCTTATTAGGGTCAGACATATTTGACCTTTGATAAAACTCAAAATCTTCTCTATAAAAAGCTAATTTATTAAAACTCTTGCTACCTGTTAAGACAAATCCAGTTCCTTTTAGACTAGGATGCACATCATTTGGTCCTAATTCTCTTAGTAGTAATGAACGAGAGTGACCATATATAGGTTCGTATTGTGCTTTGCCTGTTTCTCCTCCCATTTCTAAAACTTGAGGATGCAAGTAGCTTTGCCCGGTAGTATTAAAGGGAGTATCCACATTTTTTGCTTTATACCCAACTCCAGTTTCACTATTTAATATTCTAAAACTTTTTGTTGTTTTTTCTGTACTTGTAGCACCAGTGCCAAAACCCTCAGAATATTCACTCATATAACTTGCTACATTTGCTTGTGTTACATCTGCTGGTCCTGTTTGCTCTACTTCTAACTTAGCTAATTCTTCTTGTACACCTAATTGATTTACTTTAATTAAAGGTACATTCTTTGGATTGTTTTCTAATAACCTGTCTACATCTTTTTGTTTCTGTGGTAATTTATTTACGTCTATATTTTTTGCTTTTATAAATTCATCTATGAACTCTGCACCTTGTTTTGTGCTCATTTTCTTAGCTTTAGCTATAACTTTTTGTGTTAAAAATTCATTACCAAAACTAGCTAGTCCTCTCAGGTTAAATCCTGATGCAACAGACCCTCCGGGTGCTCCTACAGTTATTTCTGCTGATGGAAACAAAGAAAGTAAACGACCTTTTTCATATCTAACTTTTTGAATTTCATCAGTGAATGGTGTCACTGACTTTAGATAGTCTAAGTAATTAACTGGACCTACTAATGTTTTAGGGTCAGTCTTTTTATCAACAGGTGTGATAGGACCTTCACCCATACCTACAGGTTCTATATAACCTTCCGTAATATTATTTGCTTCGTTTATTACATTTCTAGGACTCATCAGAGATAAGTATGAGGGGGCTTTACCTGCTTTCTTAGAAATCTTCTTTTGTTCTTCTATTCTTATTGCTTGACTTATAAGTTGGTCTTTTATAGCCTCAAGACTAGATAGTGTTCCCAAACCTGTAAGCGTCTTTGGTTCACCATATTGAGTAAAAAATGGATTAGCCATATCTGTTAGCATTTGGTTTGCAAAACCTTTAGGAGCATCCTTTTGTCTTTTTAAGAAACCCTCTATATCTTTTTTATTTATTTTTAGGTCATCTAAAGTAAAAGGACCCTCTGTAGGGTCCACATACTCTATCTCACCATTTAGTCTTTCAACTATGCCTAGATTAATATATTCTTCAGCCATTACTGTATTGCCTCGTCTGTTTGTTCAAACAATCCTTTTGTGTCCGAAATGTCTAAGTTTAAATTTTCCATTTGATTAGCTGTAGTAGCTTCTGAACGCTTATATTCAGTGCCAAGTTGTAATGCTATCTGAGCAGTTATGTTAGCAACAGAACCTTTACCAAAAAAGTATTGACCTAGTTCTGCTCTTATTTTACCTGCAGTTGTCTTAGCTCTAGGTTTACCTAATCCTGTTATTGCGTCTGCAAATTTTTTGTTAGTAAATAGTTTTGCCACTCTTCCCTGTGCACTTATTCTTGTCACAGCACTTACAAATTTAGTAGGGTCAAGAGTAAATAACTCACCTATTAACTGTGCACCAGATAATGCTGAACCTGCATCTGCTCCGGCTTGTTGTATCACACCTACATAATTTCCCACATTTAATAAATTTTCTTTTTCAGTTATTTTAGAACCATCAGATAAAGTTATTTTTTTGTTTAATATTTTATCAAATACTCCTGCACTATTTAACTTTTCTATTAAGTCATTCAATGCTCTTGGATTTATAGTTATGTCTCCTATTTGAGCAAAAGCAGCATTTTTATCAGTTATTTCTTTTAATACACCACTTTGCTTTGATATGATATAATCATACATACTACTTCTTAAATTTTCTAATGATGCTTTGCCTTCCTTTGCAGGCATTCTTGCTATAATAGCCATCATTGTATCAACATCTTGTGCAAACTCTGCAGCATTAGTTTTATTGATAGCATTATCAAACACATTCTTTACTTCTGTGTTTTTTATTCTACTACCTAGCATATATCTTTCTGCAAACTTTATATTATCTAATTTAGATATAATTTCTAAATCTTTTAAGATTGTTTTTTCATTTTTGGGAGTAAGTCCTAATACTAATTTTTCATTAGCTGTATAATTTTCTAAGAACTGTTTAACACTTTGTGCTGTTTCAGTTTTAGTTTGAGCTACATTACCTGCACCACCAATTTTGTATGCTAGTACATCTGTAAATGCTTGTTTTAATACATCTTTAGGAGGCTTTTTGCCTGTGCCTTTTAATGCATTATTAACATATTGTTCTTGAAACTTTATATTTTCTGCAGTTATAAAGAATCTATTTGTAGGTCCTGCAGCAGCTCCTGTAAGTCCCATCTCTGAAGGTATAATTGTTCTCTCTCCACCTGTCTTGCCACTAACTCTTGCAGCTATTTGTAAAGGACTACTTATACTGTCTAGGGTTTCTTTGTAAAAAGCATTAGCATCTTTTAGTTCTTTAGTTACATCAATCTTACCACCTAGAGGCTTTGCTATCGTGGCTAATATCTCTTGTCTTAATCCTTGTGCAAAGGATGCAAGTTGAGGATTAGAAGCTGTACCTACATCTTTAGAGAATACAGACTTAGACATATTTCCTAGTATAGTGGCATACATATGTAGTAATTGAGCAGGTGTTTTAACTTCTATATTATGATTATCTATATATTTAGCGTATTCTGGGTGATTCTTCTTCAGCACCTCTAAAGCTTTTTTTACAGATTCTTTACTTAATCTACGTATACCACCACTTTCACGACCTAACGCAAATAAATGCTGTACTATAGAATCTAATTTAGGTTCTCCCACTTTGGGAGGTATAAAGTCCACATCAATTTTTTGCCCCGGCTTTTGTTTAGTAACGGGTTCAATGCCTTTAATTTCTCTAGCTACTATGAATTTACGTATATTCTCTAAATTAAATGAGCTATCCTTTAGTTTATCAAATACAAGTTTGTACATACCTCTTGCTTCATCAGTTCTAAAACTTAAAAATAAAGTTTCTAGCTCTTCTAATCTTACGCCTAATTTCTCAGGGTTTATAGTAAGTTTACCTTCTTTTATATTCTTTATTACTTGTCCAAGAGAAGCCATGTCTTTTCTAAATTTACCAAAGTCTCCCCCTCCCATGTTATTTCTAAACTTATCTAAATACTGATACGCACTTTGCATTTGGGTACGTAGCATTTGAGACAGTTTACCTGAAGTTTGGTCAATAATACCTGCAAGTCTATTTATCTTTTTATTCATAGTTCTTTGAGGCAGCATTGTATTGACAAGACCTGTCCTATCTGCAAAGTCTTCTGCCTTTATAGCAGATTGGTATATCTCTGATTTTTCAACAAAACCATCTTTTTCAAGAGCTTCTCTAGTTCTAGCAAGTCGGCTTGTTATCTTGTCAAGAACTGCAGGAACAAATGTAACTACTTTACCAACTATACCACGTAATTCTTGTTTAAATTCATTACTTGTTATATCAGCTTCGGGGTCGTTAAATAATTTTTTTATTGCTTGAAGAGGTTTAGGGTCTGTTACAATTCTATTTACTGCCTCTAAAAAGCCACCAAACTGCTCAGCTTCACCTTTAGTTAAACCAAGTTGTTTCTGAAGATATTGTCTTCCTGCTTCTACACCTTGATTTGTAATATACAAACTATATGCAAGAGTTAATGGACCGACTACAGGAGCAGCAACAGCACCAACACCCGGAATCATTGATGTTAATGTCGTTGCAACACTTGAAGCTAACAAAGATGTACCTACAGCTGTTACGTCTGCAACAACTTCATATCCTAGTGCAGGAATATACTTTTGAGCCATAGTCAATATGTCTTGTGTAGGATTTGTAAATGGGGTGAAAGAGCCATCTTCTTTTTTCAAAGATACAAAAAATCTATTGTCTAAGAAACCTGCATTAGTATCTTCTATAACTTTAAAATTACCCTTACCAAACTGGGATTCTAATGCATTTTCCACATGAATTTTATTATCTGAAAAGCCTAGCTTTGCAAGAGTTGAGAAGTCTAATGCATTAGATACACTTTTATCTGTGTAACTATATACACCACCTTGTTCTTCTGCTAGACGCTTCAGTCTTTCTGCTCTAAAAGGGTCATCTTCCTCGTCAGATAAGCCCAGTCTTGGGAATGATTTCAATGTAGGAAAAGCTCCCATACCTGCAAAAGGAGGAGCAAATCTCATTGTTTGGATTTCTTCCTTAGTAAATCCTCCACCCGGCTGTATAGGTTTTTCTATTAGTTCAGCACCTGCAGTAAAGTCAGATTTTTTTCTTTTCTCTACAGCTTCAGCAGTAGGAACATACTCAGTAGTATTAGCAGACTCATCTCTTTCTCCGAAGAGTCCTTTTGTTTCTGAAAATTGTGACATTTAAGCTCCTTGTCCTGCTGTTGATATGTCAATTAAATATACGTTTCTGTAATTCTTTTTAAAGTCTTCTGCAGTCATGCTCTGTCTTGCTATTATATCATTAACAGAGTTTTTAGCCAAGGACATAACATTCTCATGTTTCTCTAACATTAGCAGTTGTGCTCTAGTTGCCTTATTATCTTCCTGTGCAAATAACGCTTTCTTAACATCATTTTGATTTAAACCATATGCCTTCATAATTCTGCCATACATTTGACCTGCTATGGTGCTTGTATCATTTGCATTAAATGTGCCATTAGGTAAGAATGATATTATTTTATCATTTTTAACCATACTCGGACTATTTTTGGCAACAGAGGTAGCGATTTGTGTTACTGCAGCTCTTTCTAACGCTATAATAGCAGCTAATGCATTTGTTCTACCCACTCCAAGAGCACTGTCATCCATGATGATACCAATATATTGATTTATAATTTGTAGGTCTCTATCAGATATACGGGGGTCATCAAAGATAGCTTCTTTAGTAGTTTTAATAAATGTTCGAGCGGCTTGAATAGCTCTAGTTACATCAGCACCCCCTATGAATTGTGCTATTTGAGGTTGACCGAATATGTCTGCAAGGTTAGTACCAACTTTCTGTAATCTACCCAATACACTAAATACTTGATTATTTTTAGCTAATAAATCTTTTATTAGAACAACATTATTTAATGACCTAGTACCAGTGCTTATTTTATTTTTTTGTAGCTCTCTATCTTCTTTATTAGGATTTATCTCTGCTCCTGAATCATCAAATCTAGTGGCAGTCATTTGTTGTATTTTACCATCTCTACTAACAATATTATTTATAGATTCACCTTGTGCACTTAAGGTTGTTAAAGGTATATTACCTAACACATGAACATTTGCTGCTCTGCTTGCTTCAACTTCGTTATAATTATATACAGTCATATAATGATTTTTAAAGAACCCTAACTTGGCTCCTTGAGAATCCCCACCTTTATCTGTAGTGAGTCCTGCAGCTATAGCTGATGGAGTTGCTAGAACTTTAGTTTCTAGTTCTGGTAAATCAAATGTTCCTGATAATGTTTTCCTAACTTGTGCTTCTGGTATGCCGCTTCTATTTGCAAACATTTTTACAACATCATCATTAGAATAATATTTAAATAAGTTCTTAAATGATTGAAATATAGACTCTTCTCCTGCACCTTTAGGAGCTATATCTACACTTTCTAACTTATTTACACTTATAGGGTCTACAGTCTTTACAGGTTTAGGTTCTTCTATTTTACTAACAGGTATACCTTTAGGAAATGCTGATAGCATATTATTTATTATCTTAGAAGCTTTGTCTATTTTGCCACCACTTAATTGATAAGCCTGTTTTGCTATGCCTGGGTCTACACCTAAGTTTTTAGCTAATGTTTTTATTTGGTCATTCTCAGCTAATATAGCTTTTTCTTTAGTTTGAAAATCTTTTGCTATAGCATTGTATCTTTCGTTTAGTCTTGCTATTCTGTCTTCTGCATTTTGAGGTATGTTTTCCTGTAAAAATTGTGTGGCAACAGGTAAACCACCTCTCATTAAACCACCTAATGTTATAGCCATTACACTGCCTCCTGTCTAGCCATTAACCCAGTTTGAGGTTGTTGTTCAATGGGTTCTTCTGGCGTATCATCTTTCATTCTATCTTCAAAACTTTGCGTCGAAGCTTTTTCAAAATCTACTTTATCTTTCTTAAATTCTGCAATCCTTTGTAAACCTTCATCAATCATAGAATCTTGATTAGGTATAACTTTATATTCTACTCCAGCTTGTTCTGCTAAGTTCATAACTAACATAGTTAAATCTTCCCCAGATAATATAGCCACATCTGGATTTAGTAAGCCCTCAGCAAACCCTGCCAATAGTAGAGAATCTACGATTGTTGCTATAGGTATTTGTGAATCAACTAAACTTAGTAACTTTTCTGCATTTGCATCATCATCAAACTTGTCTATAAAATAGTCCATGACCTCATCAGGAGTATTTAACATAGGAGGTTTGTCCCAAGGATATATTCCCGGTGTTTTAGTTAAAGACTGTCCCGGTATAGCAGTATCGAACATAGAACGCTCTTTACCACTAGGAAGTTTCATAGTGTCATTAAGTTTTATTTCCATTATTATGTCCTACTTGTTAGTAATCCAAGCTGTTTCTTGAGAATAGAGTTATACATACTCATAGGTCCGTAAGAACCTGTTAGTACAGGTGCAGCCCTACTTCTTGAAGGAATATAACTAGGGCTTCTTCTACGAATACCTCTTCTGTATTTCTCAAATATATTTACTTCTGGGGGCGTTTTTAAAGATTGCTTTGGTAATTGTGGTACAGATTTAGTTCCAGCAATTCTATTCATTACTATAGGAGCTGCAATAGATGCTACCATACTTAACATAATTATCCTCTATCTATTTATTGCAGCTATTCCAAGTGCTGTGATAAAGCTACCTATAGCATTAGAAGATTTCTCATCTAAATATTGATTATAAAGGTCAGCTTGTATGTCAGCATCAAGTATAGCCATAGCATAATTAAATGCTCTATCCTGTGCATTCTCAGATGAAGTATACGCATAATCTGCTTCATCTCTATACTGTTGCCATATATTATTTAAGGCAGTATTAGATATGTTTAGATAGTTAGCTGCATTTAATTGATTTGCAGCGTTTACTGCTGCAGTATTTGCAGTGTTTACATTTCTACGCCATGTAGCATTGGACTGTGCAATTTCTACGGCATTTTTTGTATTGAACTGGTCTCTTGTATTCTGCATAGTGGCACGAAATTGATTTAGAGCGTTTGCTTGCCCTGCATTAAATTGTGATGTTGCATTTGCTTGTGTTGCATTTAGTTTACCTATGTCTGCTGCCAAAGTTTCAAAAAATTGTGTAACTTGATTTTGACTTGTTGCATTAAAGTTTTGTGCAGCATTTTGTGCTGATTGGTCTGACAACAATGTTTGTATTTTAGCTTGTTGATTTATTGCTTCAGTTTGTTGTGCATTTGTTAAGTTAGACATATCCATCTGCAAAAAGCCCTGAGCATTTAATACCATAGCTTGCTGTCTATTGTTAAGATTAGCCATATCCATCTGAGCAAAATTAGCTGCGTTTGCTAATGCTGTTGCTTGTGCATTGTTTAAGTTCTGTAATCCTATTGTCTCCACAACTTTTGCATTTGCAAAGACTCTTTGTTGTTCTTGTGTAAAATTAACACCGGCAGCCTCAGCGAACTTTTCAGCGTTGAGGATGTTTGCTTGTTGTTGGTTAGAGAGTTCTTGACCTGCCAAAGCTGCCTGAACCTGCATTTTAGCGAGAGCTGTTTGTTGTCTGTTAGATACGTTAGCTAACGCTACATTTAAATTATTTTGTGTATTTGTTAATCTTGCCTGTTGGTCGTTATCCATTATTTTTACAGCAGTATTGTAATATGTCTGAGCATCTGCTGTAGCTATAGGCACGGAAGCTTCTAGTATTGCCTGAGTTATAGCTGCTCCTGCCATTGAGGAAGCTGCAAGACCTCTTTGAGCCATAACTGCCGTAGCATTACGCACAACCCCAGCTGCCCATGCTGGAACTTGTCCATCTGTGAATTGTTGAGAGATACGAGTAAGTTGACCTTGAACAGTCATCTCGGGTGTTACAGTCATTGTAGCACCTTGTACATCACTTACAAAATCTGTTTGTGCAGGTGCTGTACCTGCTAAAAATGATGTATCTGCTGTTGCACCTGTTAGTAACTCTGGTGCTGTTACTCGTCTTTGTGTTGTGTCAGCTTGTTGTACTATTCCTTGTGGAACACCCTGTTGAGCCTGTGCTTGTGCTTGTTGTGATACTGCTCCCTGAGCTGCTTGTGCTTCTCTTGTTAATTCTGTTCTTTGCTGTGCTGTTGCTGTTGGTGTTTGTGTAGCAACTAAAGCAGGTGAAACTGTTGCTGCAGAAGTTACAGTAGGACCTTGTGCTTGTGTAGCTGTAGCTTGTGATATTGGAACTTCTGGAGATTGTTGTAAAGCATAAGCCTCTGGAGATACTTCTTCTCCCGGTTGTATATTTTGGCTAATAGGTACATATTGTCCCTGCTGAGGCATAGCAGGGTTTGTTACAGATTGACCCATGTACTCTTCTACATCCATAGTAGTTGTAGGTTCAGGAACTACATTGCCTATGGTTGTACCACCCTCTTGTCTTTTTTTCACTATTTAGCTCCAATCAATATTCTGTCTAGTTTGTCTTCTAGTCTTTGAAGTGCATCCATAAGATTATGCATATCATCTTTTACGTCATCTTTACGTGCATATTCTTCTCTTGTTTTATTTAGGAGTATTTGTATACGCTTTACCTCTTGGAACATCTTATTAAATGCCCAACCAAATGGTACAACGACCATTGTTAAGACTATATTCCAAAATAACATTGCGTCTATCTCCATTATACTATGATTCCTTTGGAAAGTCAAACATTGGTGGATTACCTGTAGATTTACCATCACCATCAACAGGTGTATCAAACAATGCTATTAACTCTGATAACTTCGTACAATTATTAATTTTAGTTTCTATTGTATTACACGCAGTTCTCACGCTATCTCTGTAGGTTGTTGTTGCATCAGGTATAGCAGTTCCCTTTTCTGCTTTACGTGTAACCATCCAATCTGTGTTAGATAACAAATCATTAGCAGTTTGTTTTGTTTTAGTTATCCAAATAGATTTTAATCCTAGTTGTATTACTTGTTTACCTGTTAGAGGGTCTATTAATGCTTTTCCATCTTCATCAACTGAGTTAATATCCGTAAGACTTTTTTCTATTAATGAACCATCTGTTTTTCTGCTCCAATAAAATCTGTTGTCAAAAGGTTCTGCAGATTTTGGAGGGTCTTCCCATGTTAAACCATTATCTCTTTTTTCAGAGTCCGACCATCTCATCCAAACAGCAGGATGTTTTACACCACTATCTGAAACCCACGTTTTTCCTTCTTTTATTATTCTTCCGTTATGCTTCCACGGCATAGTCTATCTCCCTATCTTGCATTACTAAATTTAAAAGCTTGGTCAGCAAAAGCCAAGTATATAAATGTCGAGCCATTTCCATTAACATTTGAATCTGTTAATCTTGGCTTGAACCCATTTGAAAGAAAATCTAAATCTCTGTTCCCATCATCGTCACCATTGGCTAAATTTGCATATACTTGTCCATCAACTAAACTACCAAAGTTAAGTCTTTTATTATCATAGATATACCAACCATTTGATGAACTTCCAGTGCTTTTAATTAATAAAAAAGCAGGTCTAAAGCCAGTATAAATAAATGGTCCGTCCGTTCTTCCGTTACCAGTATATGAACCAACTCTGCTAAATCCCTCTACATTAGCGAAACAATACATAACATAAGTTGCAGTGCTTTGATTTACTGTGCTATCTGTGCCAATAGAAACTACACTTGTTGTCGGTGCTGTATTATTAAATGAGCCACTATTAGTACTAAATGCACCTGTGTCAAAATAAAGCTGTCCAGTAAAACCACTTTTGTCTTGTCCAATAACCCAATTAGGAACACTTGCACCAGAACGATTTTTTATAATAACTAGACTTGGTGCTACACTTAATCCATGTTTTACAGTTCCTGCACTGCCAGTTCCTGTGTATGTTACAATGCTAAATCCTGATGTGGTGTTTGCTTGAAACACAGAGTCTATTGTACCCACACCAGTTGAACTAGCATCGTTTGTAGTTAAACTGCCACCATTAGCTTTCCAATTCCAAACAACAAAAGTAACATTATTATTATCATATAAACCACCAGAAACTTGTACTCCATTTGTAATTATTTTTGGATGTGAATCACTTGTTTCTCCATCTGTAGTATTTGTATGTAAATTTGGATAAACAGCACTTGAGTCTAAGTGTGTGCCTGTTACTCTTGAGCTATCAACAACAACATGATTGTCTGCTTGACTTCTTGATTTTAACCATACCCAATCTGGTGTGAACGTATTTAATGCAAGGTCTCTATTTGTTGCATTTGTTCCTGTATATAAAAATGTATTAAAATGGTCATCAGCTTGTGTGCTTTCTGTAGGACTGATTGTAACATCAGGTAATTTACTTGCACTTAACTCTTCATAACCTGAGTTTGGAGTGCCATTCCAAGAAGTTTCACTAAAATATGCTTCAATGTAACTTGAAGAGACATCATGTGTTGTTGCAGTAAAAACACCTTCACCATTAAATTCAATACCATCATCTCCGTTAAGTTTACCACCTCTTGATGTCCTTGTTCCATCTGATGCGACTGTAAAAAATTCAACTTCGTTATTAGCGAAATCTACCTCTATACCTACTCTGTCACTACCGGGTGCTGTTTGTGAATCAGATGTTGCATTGTATGCTCTTGTTCCATTTGTTGAATAATATGCACCACCATAGTTACCTGCATAACTTTGTCCTAATCCACCATCCCATAGTGTTCTAACTACACCACAAGAAGTTACAGCTTTACTTGAATTATTTATGTAAAACTCTGCATAGTGCTTACCAGTTGATGCTAGTGTTGATGATGTGTGAGCTACCTGACTAGAAGTTCCGTTAACTTTTGTGTTACCTTCAGAAAATACAGCTACGAAATTGTTTGACCTACGATAAATAAGACGATTCCATACAGCTAAATTATTTTCTGGACTGTCAGGAAAATTAGAATCTCCTGATGCAAGATTGTTGGAAGTCCAATGATTTGTATTACCACTTACATCTGCACCTATTGTTGATGATGAAGCTGTACCAGTTCCTGTTTGGTCAAATTGTAATCTAAATCCATTAGCACCATAAGAACCACTGTAATTTTTTGCTATCCAAACTCCATTTTTTGTTTCACCAAAATCACTAATAGAATTATCTTGTCCTATAGTAGTTATAAAATCACACATATAGCCGTCAAAATATCCAGTGCTATTATAATTAAATTCTCCTATAGCATCTTCAGTGCCATCCATAACATAGTTTGAAAAGTTCTGAGAGACATCACTTCCGTATTTATTAGATAAAGTTTGTTGCTCACCATTTTTATAAAGTTTTATTCTATCAGATGCACTGCTTTGTGTGGTGTCAATTATCAAAACGAAGTGATACCAATTACCAGTATCTCGAAATACTTCTGTGCAATCATAACCAAAATTTAAATTAGATACATTTAAAATAATAGTCATTGTGTTATCGGTGTTGATTCTCCACAAGTAGTAATCACCACCACCATTTTGTGTTGTGCTATATATGTTCTGAGTAGTGTCTAAATTACCTCTTTTAATCCACACTGCATGAGTTATCTTTCTTCTATCTGTAGCAGATGAAGCTGAACCCGGAGTAAAGGTTAAGTGGTCACTTGAGCCATCATCAAATCTTAATGATTGCGTTGCCACACCATTGTAAAAACCTGTGCTTTCGTCACCTATACTTGATGCAGGTAATAAACTCATCTTATGTTAAAGCTCCTGTTGCACCTACTAATATTGTATCATTACCACTTGCTGCAGAACAATAATAACTAAGCATATATGTTCCTGCAGTTGATAGGGCAGTCAGTATATCTGCATTAATAGCTAATGAAGCATGGGCAGATACTGTATGACCACCAGTGTTAATTAACATGATTGTTCCTGATTGACCTTCTGCAGGGTTAGATAAAGTTAAAGTAAAGTTACCTGTTGGAGTACACTTAAAGAAGTTGGCAGTTGATAAATCAAAATTACCATCGTTATCTGTCTCTTGATTACCTGTTGCTCTACCTGCTACAGATGCGTCATCTCCAACTGCTACATCCCCTGTAACAGTTACACTATCAATGTACGCATCTTTAAATCTAGCACCTGTTGTACCTAAGTCAACATCACCATCTGTCTCAGGTCCAAATACTCCGTCAGATACAAATACTTGCTCTGCGTTTGCAGCGTAGAAGTGTATTTCATCTGCAGTTTCAAAGTCTATCTTAGTTTGGTCATCTTCACCAATCTTTATGTCCGTAGCAAGAAGAGATGTAATAGTTGTTTGTGCTGCATCTATTGCAACATCTATAGTATTATCAGAGTCTTGATAAGTAACAGTAACACCTGTCTCTGTATTACTAGAGAACATAGCACCTGTAGTATCAGAAATAAACTCATCTAATGCTGTTCCATTTACAGTTATAGCGTCTGCTTCTAATGTACCATTAATATCTGCATCACCTTCAATATCTAAACTTGTTGCTTCTATCTCACCACTAGCTTTAAATGTTACACCATCTCCTGCACCAACTCTAAATATAATTTGATTGTCTGTGCTAAACTTTATTTGATTGTCTGCATCTCTACCTGCAACTAAGCTAGTATTAAGAACAGACTCTATAGCAGTTTGAGCAGAAGCCATTCTAGCTGCACCCAATGTGCCTGAACCAATGTTAGAAGCGTTAGTAGTATCTGTGGTAGCTGATGAAGCAAGAGATGTACCACCTACAGTAATTGCATCTGCTTCAAGTGTGCCATCAAAAAAACCATTTTTAAATTGTTTAGAAGAAGAACCTAAATCTACATCATCATCAGTTACAGGCTCTAATGCACCATCTTTAAGTACTATTTGGTCTGCACCACCTGCTCTAAATATAATGTTATTATCAGTAGCAAAATCAATATCATTGTCTGAGTCTCTACCTATTACTAGACTTGTATTTGTTATAGAAGTCAATCCTGTTTGTGAAGCATTTACTACAAAATCAAGATTATCATTACTTGTATCATAACTAACTGTAATACCTGTTTCAGTATTACTAGATACCATGTTGTTTCCGACAGTATCCCTAATAAATGTAGCTAGTGCTGTTCCATTTACTGTGATTGCATCTGCTTCAAGTGTACCATTAATATCTGCATCGCCTTCAATATCTAAAGAATCAGCATCAAGTTCACCTGTAATGGTAAAGTTTCTTATTCCTGTGTAATCTTTATTAGAATCAAGTATAACTGCTTTAGAAGCTATAGCAGTACCGACAGCAGTTGAACCTAAGTCTAGTGCATTTATCTCTCCTACTACTACTGTAGCACCATTAAGAATATTTAACTCTGCAGCACTAGCAGTAATCGCTGTTCCGTTTATAGCAAGTTTGTCTGTAACAACATTAAATGTACCATTGTCTTCAACTCTTGCTACTTCAGTACCATCTCTTTGTTGAAAAATTATATCTTTAGCATCGGCAACAGGTCTGATAATTGCATCACTAGATGAGTTTGTAATTCTAAGAAACTCTGTTCCGTTATCTCTAAATTTAAAATCATTACCTGCAGCATCTAAGATTATATCTCCACCCACATCTATCAATAAGTCACCACTGTCAGATATTGTACTACCATTAATAGTGATGTCATCTACTGTTAATGATGTTAGTGTTCCTAAAGATGTAATGTTTGTTTGTGCAGCAGTTTGTATTTCACCTGTTAGTTGTGTTGCACTTAAATTACCTGTGCTTGGATTGTAAGTTAAGTTACCATCACTTTCTAAACCTAAATTACCACCATCTACATCACCACCTGCAGCAAATATAACTGCATTGTTTTCGTTTGTGTCTTCATTATCTGTGATTGTAACTGTTGTTGCTACTGCTGCAGTGCCTGAATAACCACTTGATGTAATAGTTCCAAGTGAGGAAGAACCATCTTTAAATGTTATAGTTCCACCATCTGCATTAAATTCAATATTACCACCAACATCTAATGTGAAAGCACCTGCATCTGATATAGTGCTATCATTGATTGTTATATCATCAACTGTTAATGATGTTAATGTTCCTAATGATGTAATGTTAGATTGAGCAGCACCTGTAACTGTAGCAGCAGTGCCACTTACGTTACCTGTAACATCACCTGTTACGTCACCTTCAATGTTAGCAACAAGTGTACCTGTTGTCATATTAAGGTTGCCTGTGCTACTTGCGTTGTCTGTAGTTGTACCTAAAGCAAATTTATCTGCAGATTCGTCCCACATAAATAACGCATCATTACCTGTAGAACCTCTTTGTATTATAATACCTACGTCATTAGAGTTAGAACTTGCACCACTGTTTAACTCTAGTAAATTATCTTTGATTGTTGTATTTGTTGTGTCTACAGTTGTTGTAGAACCATTTACAGTTAAATCACCTGTAACTGTTAAATTATCTGAAACTGTAACTTCTGAAGTACCATGTCCTAGTGTTATAGCAGTTCCTGATACACCTGTACCAATAGATATTGACTCACTACTATTTCCTGTATCTACTATGAGATAAGCATCTGAACCTTGTTTAATTGTAAATGCAGTTGAAGAGTTATCAGATACTGCTACATTAATATCTGTTCCATCTGCACTTATAGAGTCAAGTGCGATATCTCCAACATTAGTAATATTAAAATCACCAAAGCTAGTGTTATCACCAAATGATTTATTTGTTAATATGGCAGTTGATGCTGTTGAAACTAAGTCAACATTACCACCTGTGCTTGGTAGTGTTAAAGTATTTGATGCAGTTTCTGAGTGAGGTGCAGCCTGAAGTGTCTGTGCGTGTGCATTACCTGACTCACAGTAGAACTTTATTTGTGACCTTGAGCCTGAGTTCTTTAGGTCAATTAATCCACTTTGAATATCTACATTACCATCAAGTCTTACAACACCACTTCCGTTTGGAGTAATCGCTATATTACCATTAGATGTAGATACAATAGCATTTCCGTTTACATCTAAATCTCCACCGAGTTGTGGTGTGCTATCATCTGCTACGTTTGATATAGCACCTGATACTGCAAGACCTGCAACAATCGTGCTTCGTGTAATTTTCTTTAAACCACCACCTGATGTATCTACTGCTAAAAATACGTCATCGTTGGCAACTGTAGATATTTCTGATAAATCACCGACTGCTGTAGGATTAAAGTTTGTACCATCTGCTATAAGTAAATGACCTGCAGTGTTTGTACCCATAGTTAAGTCATCACCTGATATGGTCAAGTCACCTGCAAGTGTTGCATTAGCTCCTGAGAATGTTAATGCAGTTGTAGAACCTGACTTGATAATTAAGTTACCTGAAGAATTAGTTAAAGCAGCATACTGTGTTCCACCATCTTTTAATAATACATCTGCACCATCTGCGTCTAGAACAACATCCCCTGCAGTGTCAATTATTAAATCACCTGTGTCGTTTACAATGTAAGAGTTAGTTCCACCATGATATAAATTTAAGTCTTCACCTGCACCTATTGTTAATCTACCTGAAGAGCTGTCTCCTGTTAAATCATCTGCATCTGCATCTGTATCAATTTTAAGAAGACCACCTGATGTAATGTTAGATGTTCCATTATCAATGTTACCAAAGCCTGACGTAATAGAACCACTATCTAAAGCACCTGTTGATGTTAAACTTGTACCTATAAAAGTAGCTATATCTGAGGCAGGTATTTGTTTTGTAGTATCATCATCAATAATAATGAAAGCATCTGAATTAGCTATTGTTATAGAAGAAGTAGATTTAGCAGAACCATCTAATAGATTAATTTCACCTGCAGTAGAGTTAATAGAAGTTCCTGCTATCTGTAGTGTTGTTGCATTTACTTCTCCTGATGAACCATATATGACTGCTTTACTATTTACGATTGTACCTGCAGATGAACCATCAACTAGGTTTAGTTCGGAAGCAGTTGAATCTACTGCAGCTAGTTTTGTAAAGTCGGCTTGTGCTAATCCTGATACACCATCTAATAAGTTTAACTCTGTTGCACTAGCTGTTAACGCTACATTTTCGTTTATCTTAGGTGAAGTTAATGTTTTGTTTGTAAAGGTCTGTGTTCCTGCTAGTGTAGCTACAGTAGAGTCTATTGCAAAGGTAACAGCGTTACCACTTCCACTCGTGTCAATACCTGTACCACCTGTAAATGTAAGTGTCTCACTATCTAAATCAATACTTAATGCACCACCACTATCTGCTTGGAAGTCTAAATCTTCAGCAGTTATTTGTGCGTCAACATAAGCCTTTACAGATTGTTGTGTAGGTATAAGCGTAGCACTATTAGATGACATATCATCTTCATCAACAAATGCTGTTACAGTTATAGTGCCATCAGATAAACTACCATATGTAATTGTTCCTGTTGTTGTTATAGCAGATGAGCCATTATCTATAGAACCAAAACCTGATGTAATAGAACCACTATTTAATGCACCTACTGTTGTTACATTTGATAATGTATCTAGTGCAGATTCAAAATAAGTTTCAAAGTCAGTTAATGCAACCTGAACCATTGTTCCATTGTCATTAACAACAACTCTATCTGCATCTGCAAGTGTAGTTGATGTAGCACTAGTTCCACCATCTACTATGTTAAGTTCTGCTGTAGTTGAGGTTACTCCATCAAGTATGTTTAACTCATCAGTTGTTACTGTAGCACCATCAAGTATCTCAAGCTCTGCTTCTGATATACCTGCAGAGCCTATTGTAACTGTTCCTGCAAAAGTAACATTAGCACCACTAAAGGTCATAGCAGTTGTACTGCCTGATTTAATAATTAAATCACCACTAGTATTTGTAAGAGAAGCAAATTGCGTTCCACCATCTTTAAGTACAATATCTCCACCATCTGCATCTAAAGTAATATCACCTGCAGTGTCAACAACAAATGCACCATCTGTTACTACATCTAATTGTCCATCGGTAGTTGAACTGATGTGTATGCCTGTATCTCTGAATTGTAACTTCTCTGTAGAAGCAATAAGTATATCATCACTAAACTCAAAATAATCCTCGTCTTCTCTCCATATTAAAACACCATCTGATGTTTCACCATCAAATGTAACTGTTATATCCGTTCCTGCAGTGGCATCACCTACTGTAATTGAAGTACCAAGCAACTTTGTAATAGGACCACCTTCGTTAGCTGTGCCATCGTGTGTATGTCCTGTGGAAGCCTGAAACGCTGCAAGTAGTTGATTAAACTCATCATTAGTATGAGCTGCAGTTATTACATCTCCATCACTATAAGAGGATTGTCTAGTATACGTGGTTCCCATTTATCTTCTAGCTCCTATCTGATATTCTAACTGAAATCCTTTTAACGAATATGGTGCAGTAGAACCACCATCATTAACTCTCAATGCAACTGCAAAACCCGAACCTTCAACAGATTGTCTGAATAGGGGTCTTGATGTTCCACCATATGTTCCTTTTAAACTAGAACTTGTTCCATATGTAGATGTTCCATATATAGCTGAAACATCTTCTGAATCTAAAGGATAGGCTGCAGGTTGAACTGCATCTCTGGATTCATAATCATATCTTAAAAATAAATCTGAATCTATTGATGATTCAGGCTCGTAGTTTACAATAACACGTTGCATATGTTTACGTATACCTGCATCACCAAATGTTAAATCAGGACTTCTGTATTTTCCACTAATTAATGTACCATCAAAATCATCGCCTGATTCTTGTCTATATATAAATCCGTTTGCAAAATCACCATGTAAAACTATTACATTTCCTGAACTTATAAAAGTGTCTGTAGCAGATGGTTTGATTCCTTTTAATTTAGAAAACTCAAATCCTTGCCCTTTCATAACACAAATAACTCCTTCGGTAGTTCCTTGTGCTTCACCTGTTTTTGAAAAGAATATTCTATATTGAGTTTTATCAGGTATAACTACAGAATCAAACTCTCCTGCATTATCTAAGTTTTCATCAAATAAACTTTGAACATTAGAACTTATAGTTCCTAATTCAACGTCACCAATTCTTGCAGTACCTGCAACAGTTCTTAATCCATCAGGACCTAAGAATATCAAGTCACCTGCAAATTCCTGAATTGTATTTCCATTAATACATCCTATATCTCTTGTTACTGCAGTTATAGCAAAATTACTACTTGATGTTCCAGATAATTTAAATATTCTATTTTCACAAAATATAAATAAATCTTCTCGGAAAACTTTTAAACCTGTTACAGTATCGTCAACTTTAATACTTCCTGCACCACTTCCTGTGGCAAAGTTGTCTTCATCAAAAGGTACACTAAATATTATTTCTTGTTTAGAGTTAGCCATACCTGCATAGAACATATGTTCTTTAAAGGCTCTTACAAACTTAGCACCTGTTACTGCAGTGCTTACCTCTCCACTACCACCTGAAGATACATCGGTTGCAGTAAATGATGTATTAAAAACTGTTGGTGCATTTGTTCCATCTGCTACAATTAACTTATCATTACCATCAAAGTTATATCTTTCAAAAGTATATTTACCTGCACTTGTTCTACCACTATCAACAGTAGTCCAAGATGAACCTCCTGCATCTGCAGTAAATATATTTGTTCCTCTTGCTGCTACAACTTTATTAGCAAATGTAGCAACCATTAATATTTTTTCTGATGTATCTGAAGTATGAGGAACTACTGCAGTTACATACTTACTAAATCCATTTATTCTTCTGTAACCACCTTCAATATCAGGCTCAAAGTTTTCTAGTTCTAATGCCTGCCCCGGTTCCATCATAAAAGTAGAACGATTTAAAACCAGTCCTCCTTCGCAGTTAAAAGATACTGGTTGTGCTCTTGATAAATCTGGCATTAAGTTGTTGTTTCTGTGCTAAAGTATCCAGCCATTGTAGCTGGTTTTAATACTACTGTAGACCTTACATATTCATACTTATTAACAAGTAAAGTCTGCATATTTTTTATACCTTGTTCAAATCTTGCAAAGTTTAATTGATATTGTTCTATTTCACCTCTATACTGGTAGACATAAGATGTAGCACCATCTACTATAACTGGTGCAAACCTATCTGGTATAGTCGTAGTATCTCCGTGTGCTGACATTGTAGTTGGAAAAGTAAAATAATCAAACTTCAAAGTATACGCTTTATCTGGAAAAGGATACAATATATAATTATTATCTAATGTTCTAACAATATGTGTAGGTATTCCTCCACCAGTAAATTGAGCTACTTGTGTACCACTACTATGAGCTGCTGCCGTTGTGCTATTAGCACCTCTAGTTGCTCCTGTAAAAGTGGTAGAAGTTGTACCTGTGTAAGTTATCTGTTCATTTTCAATAAATAAAGTTCCAGAGCTATCAAATCCTGATGTACTTGCTACTGTTACAGTTGTAGCAGAATCTGTTAAAGCACCATCTAAAGTGGTTGTATCTATCTCATCTTCTTGTTCTACATTATTCGCTATATATTGATTGTAAGTTAATACCCCTAGGTTATTACCTCCTACACCTAATGTAGTATTTTTACCTATTCTTGCTGTATTATAATCAATATGTTTTGTAGATGTTGGAACTGTGTATTTAAAAGTACCCGGAACCAATGTACTAGTATTAGTAGCATGATTGAATGGGTAACTAAATTCTTTTTGGTTTATATATCTTACGGCTTCATTGACAGCATTTTTTGCTTGTACTTGTATCCCTCTAGCGTTAGAAAAATTTGATGAAGTTAGTTCAACTTCATTTAGTCTTGCTAATACGCTATTGGTTAATGTAAGAAAAGTTTCTGCCATGATATATAAAAATAGGGTGGTAGAATTAACCACCACCCATGTTAAGTTATGCTAACTGGTCTCTATCTACCTCATCAGGCTTATCATCTAAGCCATGACCTGCTAAATCAATAACAGTTGCATAGACTCTGAGTCTGCCTGTAGCTGGAGCAGCACCTGCAATCGTACAATCAATGGTATCAGTTGATGTGATAAATTGAGTGTAAGTTGAAGCTGCACTTCCTACAACAGTGTTAGTTTGACCATTAGTTCCTGCTGCACAAAAACCTGTAGAGGTTATATCTGCACCATCAATAATGTCATCACCACCACCAAAGTCCATGTCAAGAGTACAACTGCNTGTGAATGCTTTCATCACTTCTGCACCTGAATTTAGNACTAAAGTGTTNGCAGGNATTTCTAACACCTGAAANACATCTCCNTCTGANAAGCTACCACCTGCTGCTACTAANGCATCAATATCAAGNTAAGCCTCAATATTTCTCATTACGTTAGTATTTTTAGCTAGAAGGCATAGCCACGATAGAATCAGAAGATACACCAGTAGTATCTTTTGAGGTTAAATCAAAAGTTGCCATTTATATCTCCCTTACGCTACGTTATACTTAGCAGTTACGATTGCTTCTGGTCGAAGAATCTTTCTGCCATATAAATGCATACCTCTTACGATGTCTGCAAATGAATCAGGGTCTCTGTAAGACTCTGTTTTTGTTATCTGAGAAGCTGTTGCCACTGCTGAAGAATGACCTGCTACGATAACACCGAAGTTTGTATTTTGGTTAGCTGAACCTGATGTCCCCGGTCCTGTACCAGCAGAAGGTAAGTTATTTGACATATATACATCAAAACCATGTATTCTGCCAATAGCTAAACCTGCTCTCAATCCACCTGACTCGCCAAAGTCTGCATTTAAAAGTCTTGAATCTTCATCTTTTAAAACTTCAACGAAAGTTGGATGTAGAACTAGCCATCTACCATCTGAATCGACAAACTGTGTGTCTAACAATCTGCCCATTCTTGCAATGACTTGCAATGGTGTAGCAGTTGCTGTAGCCTGTGCTGTTGCACCCGGCATTCTTGGAGCTAACGGAATAGAGTGGTCACCAGCACTTGAAGTAGTGATGTTACCAAAGCTATCTTTTCTTAGCTTCATGCTTGTTAACAATTCATCAGAACCTGCAGTTGATACTGCTTTTGTTCCATTAACTGTGTCGTTAGCAGTTCCTGCAACAGTGTTTAATGATGATTGTTTAAAACCAGATAAGTATCCAAGAATTTCTTGGTCATGTTGGTCTCTTAGTCTGTAGCCTGCTCTATCAGATGCTAAAGACTCAAAGTTTACATGACTGTGAGCTTCTTCGATATCATCTACTTTGAAAGCAAAATAGTTTGCTTTATCGACGACAAGAGAAAAATCCTCATCATCTAAGTCTTGTGGTTGAATATTAACTCCACGAGCATATTCTTTTACAGTGATTTCTGGCTCTTTAATAATTTTGACAGTATCACCATAATTCGCAATCTCTCCAAAGTAATCACTATTAGTGATTGACTCTACAACAGAGGTCTTGCGAAAAGCCTGCTGAACCTTTTGGGAATAAATGACAGGACTAAAATTGCCATTAGGTAGATTCCCGTATCCAGCTGCAGTTTGGAAAGCCATAATTTCCTCCTTTGGCTGTTCATAAGTNAATACGAGTTACATACACAATCAAAAGGCTAGGTTACATTTGGTATCCTCATAGAGGGGCAAACTTAGACTAGGTAGTTTTTCTTAGTATAAATTCGTGAAAATGTTAAACAGGTAGCGTTAAAAACAAACGGGCTGTTGTTATATACATTTTTTACCATAAAAAAAACGAAATGTAAAGAAAAAATTACGCAGAAGGTCTACTTATATCGTATATAAAGTTACCACTACGTATTGCTTCTTTAATAACTTCTTCGTTCTTTTCAAATTCTTGACCTTTCATTTTAGCAACATCGGACTCTCTAATCTGATTAGGTTGTCCTTCTTTCGTAGGTGAAGGAGCTGAGCTAGTTGCTTTTGTAACTGCTTTAGCTGCTTCCTTAGAAGAGTTTGTTGCTTTCTTCTTTTTTATTTCAGTCAATCCCATGTCAACTTTATATAGGTCTATTGCTCTTGCTGCAGATTTGGAATCTGTTTCGTTCTCATATAGAGCTTGTTGTACCCATCTAGGTTGTGTATCAACCCAATCATGGAATTGTTGGTCATTTCTTATATCTTCAAAATCAGGATGTAATGACATTAGCTCAGCTTCAGCTCTTGCTCTTGATGCACTTGCTTCTTTCTCAGCTATAAGTTTCATTCTTTCTTCGAGAGATGAATCTAATTCTTGTGCTTTCTTTGTTGCAATACTTTCAACAATCTTAGCAACATCAGGATATTCCTGAGACCATTTCTCTATCTCTTCATCTGACTTTGGTAAATTAATTTCTTTTTTTGCAGTCTGTGATAACTGCTCTTTTAATTTAAATATTTCATCTTGATATGATTTTTCTTTTTCTTGCGAGTGTCTACGTAAGTCACCATATCTTTTCTTAAAAGTTTTTTCTTCTGGAGCAAGAGATTCGGTCTCTGCCTTATCTTCTTCCTCAACTTTAGCTTTGCCAAGAGCTTCGTCTCTCTCTTTAACTAAAGCATTTAGTGTTTCTTCTTCTTTATTATCATTTCTTTTATATTTAATAGGTTCTTTTTTAATTTCTTGCTTTACAGCCATTTCAGCCATATTCTTCTCCTAGGGTTATCGTAGCCATTATTGGGGGATAAGTAGCTAGTTTCTAATTCATAATTACTTTTTATGAATTGCACATCCTACTAAATAAACTATAGGATGTATTATTTTACAAAAGATATTACCAACGATACTGTCCTTGGCTTTTCCTTTTGTTAAAATATGTCTTAGATGTTTTGTTCTTTCTTTTGCAAAGTATGCACCAATGTTTGTTAGTACGTTATTAACTTTCATGCCACTAACAAAAGGTTTGAATAACCAATGATAACCTATTTGGTGTGTACTTGTCAAGTACTTTCTTTGATACACATACCATATCTTCATAGCTTGTGCCCAGTCATCAAGTTGTGTTTGTCTATACATTTCTGTACAAACTATGGATTTGTCACCTGTGTCACCTCCACCATAAGCCTCTCCAAACTCTCTGTCCTGTCTTTCTCTATCTGCTCTCTTTTGTGCCTCTACATCATCTCTACTAGGAGCATTGCCGGGGTTACCCTCTCCATCTGTAAAGTTTACAGTTGTACCATCTTCGTGTGTAAATGTGCCATCTCTATTCCTACTATATGTAGTTCCATTATCATTAACCCCTATACCTAAAGGACCTTCATCACTCCCATCTTCTCCTCTGTTACGAGCACTAACATCTTGTTTGCCTGCTTCAGAAAAGTTTTGAGCTACAAAAGTGCTAGGAGTTTGTCTATTAGGTTGATTTAATAATGCCTCCCTTTGCTGTTGTGCTTCTCTTGCTTCCTTCCTAGCTTGAAACTCGGATGTTCCTGTTTCTTCTCCAATTTGTCTTCCGGGTCCTCTATATGTAGGTGCTCCTTCAAATGAGTCACTATACGCATCACTTACTCTATCTTCACTGAATCCTAGTTCACTTGGCATTTTTTCACCAAATGGACTTGGTGATTGTCTACTAATATCAGATAGTCTGTCACCATATACTTGATACCCTTGAGCACCCGGCAAAGTATCAATATTGGCTGTGCGAAGTTCTGATGCACTTCCTACTGCTGTAGGTAATGGTCCCATATTTAAGTCGTCTACTCCTTTGTAATCAGTAATCGTATCAGCTAAATTAGCTGATGTTGTTACCTTTGGAGCATCAACAGTTTCAACCTTTGATGTATCTCCCATATTTAAATCATCAATAGCAGCGTCACCATAAATAACATCAGGCTTTGCCATTTCCTCACCTCTAGTAAGAGTCCCAGTGAAATTATTTAATGTTCTTGTGGCGTCTTTTCCTCGTTCTATTGCTTCTGGGTCTCCTTTTAAAAATCCTAAAGCTTCAGCACCTGCTTGAATAGGACTTCTCATTAGTGCTCTCTGACCTTCATTTTGTATTCCTATAAGACCTTTTACTTCATTACTAGGTTCAAAAAAGTTAACTTGTCCTGTTCTATTATACTCTGCTACGTTGGCTAATCCTATAACATTACCTTGAAAATCATATTGTATAGCATAGTCTACGCCACCAATAGTTGTTCTAGCACCACCTAAATCTGCCATCTCATTGTTATCGTCTGAACCAGAACTAGTATCCTGTTGTACTATTCTTCTTTGTCCCGATGTACTATCACTTGTGTCTGTTGTTGCAGTTGGTGTTGCAGAATCTATTACATCCTTTACAGATTTTTGTTCTTGCTGATACGCTCCAACATTACCTGCACCTACAATAAGATTAGGATTAGTTACAGGTCCTAACGCTAAACCTGCAGGAGTTATAGGTCCTGTTGGTACAAACCCAGTTGTCTGTGCTGTGTTAATACTAGGTTGTAATCTATCCTCGATACCATCTTTATTTCTATCTATAAATCCCGGAGACCTAATAAATTTAGCAGAGGCTGCTTGTGGTGTTGTTGCAGTTCCATACATACCAAGTGCAGGATTGTATGTACGTTGTTGTTGAGCTATACCTTGAGCTGTAGCTACGTTTGGTCCTGTTCCTGAAGCTAAAGCTAAACCTGCTTGAGCTCTTTTAGGCTCATTGTCGTCTACATAATCTACCTGACCTGACTTTTCCATTTCAGATAAACCTTGTAATGCTTCTCTTCTAAGTCCTTCATACATACCTAAACCATGATATCTTACAACATTAGCAGGCACAACAAGTTCTCCCTCACTTAATAAAACGTGTTGGTCATCTTTTACTTCATCTGCAGTAGCTCCCGGAGGTGGGTCTGCAGGTGTACCTTTTGATGCTTCTTCATAAGCAGGTTGCATATCTATTACTACAGCTAGACCTTTTTTATCTTTCATACCTCCTTCTTTCATAGGAGTTGGTTGTTGTTCTGGAGGAATCATTTCTGCAACCATAGGCTGAGGTTGTGGGACTAAAGGCATCATAGTCATAGGGGATACGCCACCTTGTTTTTTATCTTGTTCATATTTCTTAGAAACTAACTTTATAGCTTCATCTCTCGGGTCAGTAACCTTTGGTGCTGCACCTCTTTGTGGCATCTTTTGTGCAGGTTGATTTTTATTACCTGTAGGATTACTTTGTTTTTTAGTCATAGGTAAAATACCTAATCCCTGTTGTGCTTTCTTTGCCTTCTTTGCCATATTACATTCCCCCGTATTTATCTTTGGCTCTTTGTATAACTTCATCACGTAAAGTTTGGAATCTTCTTATTTCCTTTATCGCACCTTGCGTTTTTGATATGTCATATATATTGTCTTGTTGNTCTAANAATCTATGAAGCTCTTCTACTCTATGCTCCATATATGAATTTAGTAAATCAATAGATTTTTTATCGTTAACTAAAGGTAATAGTTTTACTGCTATTTCTCTTATCATTGACCACCACCGAGAAGTTGTTGTAACTGGGCAGCAGCATCAGGTTCTTTTGGTCCTTGTGCAGGAGTCTGTGGAGCACTAAATCCTTGCTCTCCCGGAACTGGTGCTTGACCAACTCCTATGTTAGCTCCCCCTCCTCCAGATGGGTCATTAGGATTAATACCTTGTGCCTGTTCTTGTTGAGGTAAACCACCTGCAGCTTTTAATATTTCTGCTTGTTTAAACGCTTCTCTTTCATCGTTAATTAATTTTTCCGAATCTAAATCCATAGCATGACCTAGCTCTCTTAATATAACTGGTATCTTAAGATATGGTGCAACTGCAGCATTGCCTGCCATCTGTAGTAACTGAAGTAGTCTTTGACTTCTTACTTCATTCTTCATAAGACTTTCAGTTCCTCTGGCTTTTATCTCTAAATCACCACGAGCCTCTGGGTCAAAATCAAACTGCATATTGAATGCAAACAAAGCTTCTCCTAAAGGTTGTAGTAAATAATCATCTAAGTTCTTAACTACACTCTTTATGCTAAGTTGAGCAGCTCCCATAAGCATACTGATACCTGCAGCAGTTCTACCTGTACCTGCTACTCCTGTCTGTCCATGTGAATAAGATGGTATGCCTGTTGCGTCATCTGCTAAAGCTCTTGCTTTATCAAACATCATCATATTCTCTGAACTTACATTTGGATACTTAGTTCCAAACAAAGCTTGACCGGGAGCACCCCCTTGTCTTCTAAATACTTTGCCCGGATATACTTGCAAGTCTTGTCCCGGAACTAAATTAGTTTCATCTATTTCAAAAACTAGGTTACCTGATAATACAGCATTATCAACTGCCATTCTCATAAAACCATTCATAAGTGTTTGAGTATCAGACATATTTTCTGCTAAGCCTACACCAAAGAAACTATAAGGATTTATTTCATATGGTGCTGCACAGTATGGTATTCTCTTTGGTGTGAATGGATTTACAACTAATCTAAGTATTTTATTATTACATACCCATACATTAACTTGTAAAGTATCTACATCACTATATTCATTTGGTACTTCTAGTCCTGCATCTTCTGCCATAGTTTTATCTATGTTTCCCCAGAACTCCAATACTTCAAATCTATCTATGTTATATTGTGTTTCGTTATCTGTTAAATCAGTTTCCCACCATTTACGTTCATAGTTATATCCCATCTCAGCACATTCATCTATTGCATCTGTATCAAAGTATGGTCTCTTTTTTAAATTACGTAATTCAGAGTAACTTAGTTTATGTCTTTCTATGACATATTCTGCTTCACCCATATTGTTAGCATCGTAATCTGGATAAAAGTTCCATATAGAAACTGATTCTACTCTTGGTACTGTTTGAGATTCAGGTGAGTAAGTGCCTTCTTCGTCCCAATTTGCTTTTTCTTTATCAAATGCAAAAGGTCCTTTTAATATACCTGTGCCAAACAATGCCATTTCAAAAGCTACTGTTCTTAAATGTTTAGATGCATTAGACTCTTCTAACTGGTCTAATATAGTCTTTTCCATTCTTTTAGCAGCTTGTTGTGCAGGATAATAAGTTTGTGAAGTAGGTGTAAGTCCTGCTCCTGACTTTAATTTATCCATAATTTGTTCTAAATCATCTTCGTGAGCACCAAGGTTCATTTCTTGTTGCAAGCTTTCTTGTGTGGCTCCTCGAGGTATTTCTCTTCCATCCCCTGGAAAACCAAATACATTGTTTAGTTCATTCAATGCATTGTCAGGTTCTTTGGGGTCAAAGTTTACAGCTTCATCTACACCTGTAGGTATTCGTGTTGATTCTACTCCTAATGGAAATCTTTGTCCTGCAAATAATACATCTATGATTTGACCATAAGCAGCTAATACTTTTGTCTTAGTTACTTTTATAAATACTTTAGATTTTTCTGTTTCAGTAAATTGAGTATCAGTTGTATATAATCCTCTATACTGTCTATATGAATTTAACCATCTCTGTTCATCATAAAGACGACTATCTTCTGCCCCTTTAAATCTTTCGATAACGTATGCTGCTAATTCATCTTTAGGGTCTTTTGGTACAAATACCATCTCTTCAATAGTTTTATCTTGTTCTTCCATAATTAATATCCAAATACTTTATCTGCAGGATTCCATGTTTGTGGAACCTTTGCTGGGTCATAATCAAATATTGACCTTGACCTTGGTCTTGTCATTATACCATATCTTAAGGCATCATACAAATGGTCTTCTGCCTTTGTGTCAATATCTTCTGAATTAGTTTTGTCTAAAGGTATTATTGGTAATTGTGCTATTAAGTTTGTGCACGTGTTAAACATAACTAATCCTGCTTGTTCTGTTAATTCATCGACTTGTAATCTTCTATGTATTTCGTTCTTTCCTGCAATACGACTTCCTCTACTTCTATCTGAAGGTCTCCAACGACATCCTACTGATATCATTTGTTCTGCCAAGGAAGGACCCGTATCACCCCTTTTATGCCAACAAGAACTGTCGAGTACACCATACGAAATTTGACCATCACCTTTTTCTGCTTCCAAGATAGCAAACGCCAAATCTTTTGCAGTATATTTCGAAACGTACATTTCACGATAGACCATAATCTGTTCAGTTGCTGGGTCAACAGCAAACCATAGGACTGCAGAATAGGAAGAATATCCATAATCACACGCCCTAAATTTTCTCCAAGTGTCTGGAATTTGAAATGGCTCCATAACATGAAATCGCCTATCAAACTCAGTAAACGCTGCACCTTCTGCCACATCCCAACTTCCCTCCAATAGTTGTCTACGCTGTGTCTCTGGTAGAGACAACAACATGGCTTCATAATCGCCCTGCTCGTACAGAAATGGATTATCCATTAATTTGGCAGGTATGAACTTTCTTTTGAACAAAGGTTCATTTTCTTTTGTATGCCCTTTTGGATACTTTAACGTATTACCCGTCGTAATATCCGTCGCCCAAAACGCTTCATTAGCCGGAGCCGGGTCGATAAACATCTTTTTAACCCAACCATGCCCCGGACCTCCCGGATTAGTTGTTCCTCGCATAAAGACGGGTAACGACGGGTCAGCAGTTCTAAGCCTCGAGCGTAAATAATCCCAAGCATATGGTGTTGGATACTGTGTTAATTCGTCAAAGCCAATGTATGTAAAAGCTTGTCCTTGGTAACGCAGTACATCTTTCTCCTGTTCTAAATACGTCATCCATATTCTAGCCCCAGAAGGAAAAGTCCATTGACTTTTTTTCTCCATCCATTTAGCTCCCGGAAAAGCTTTTGGATATAACTCTTGAGACTTATGGATAATCTCTCTTAACTCATCATTTGTACGTCTTAGTATTAAGCCGTTCATGTTTGAGTTGTTGCAGTAACGAAGAGGGTCTACTATTAAACTAAAAGTTTTTCCTCCTCCTGCTGCTCCACCATATAATACTTCTCTTTCTGGTGCAGCTAAAAATTCTGTTTGTGGTCCGGGATTTGGTTCAAACAATACCTCTTGGCGTACTTCATTCTGTTTATAATAAGTTTCTGGTAAACTCTCTGTAGCTTTTTCTTTAATTTCATTATCTTCTGTTACGTTAGCAATCTTAGCCAACTTACGTTGAGCTATATTTAATTTTATTTTAGCAGACCTTTGCTGCTTTTTAGCTTTCGCTATATCTCGTTCTTCTTTAGTTAAAGGCTTGCGTTTTAATGTTGCCTTCAGCTTCGGTCTTGGAGGTGCGACATTTTTGTTCAGCATACCTTCTTCTATCCCGTCTATCTGTCTTAATACGCTTCCATAATCCCATAGGTGTTATGGTTCGTCCTGTGTATTCAGATAACCATCTTGATACTTCAGGATAAGATGATTCTCTTAAATATTCCTCAGCTAATTGTAAAGCTTCTAGTTGTTCTTCAATCGGTTCTAACAACTGAGGGTCTAATTTGTTTACTTTATACCCCCAAGGAACTGTAGGTCCTTTGAGAGTTGAATATCTATTCGTTGGATTCAATTTCTGTGCTATCGCTACCATCTGTCTTTGCCGGTAATATAAATACTCCCATAGGTTTATCGGTACTTACATTTAGTTTTTCTACTTTAGATAATCCTACTCTATCAAGTATTTGTTGTGATGCAGCTAATCGTTCTCTATTACCAATAGCTGATGGGTCATCTATAACTCCTACCATTGATAATACTGCTTTAGGTGCATTAGCTGCCATTTCTAATTCTGCACGTTCTATTATCTCAGAACGTAATGAGCTAACTATGTGATGTGGATTTGTAGTTTCAGAGTACCCTGCCATCTTCATAGCTTTTGCTTGATTGCCTTTTGCAGGTCCAAACAATGCATCTAAAAATTTTGCTTGTAATTCTGTTAATTCTTTATGCACGAGGATTCTTCTTTCTTGCTGTTTTCGTTCTAGCAAAAGAACGATTTTTTCTTTTTGATTTTACAGATAACTTTTTGTTATTCATAGGGTTACCTGTTTTGTGATGTACATCTTTACCATCACCTTTTGTTACGAGTCCCCTCTTAGCCATTATAGCACGAGCTGTATTCCTTGATGCTCTTCTTTTCTTTTGCTTTGGTTTAGAGTGATATTTATCGTATTCTTTTCTGTAATTACGTGTCATTTCTTTTTACGTGTAGTCTTCCTTTTTCTTCCTGAAGCTGTAACAGACCACTTAACAGCTTTAGGTCCTGTCTTCTTTCTTGCTTCAGCTTTACTTATTCTACCTGCAACTGCTCTCGGTCTACAGGCAGGGTAAGGTCTTGTCTTTTTTTCTTTGCCTGACCTTCCACATTTCTTGCCAGTCTTGACATCACGCCAATCTTCTTTGAACCATTTAGTTAAGCCACCTTTGGGTTTAGCCATTAGTAAGTTCCACCACGTTTCTTATATGTTCTAACTAACCAAGCGTTTGCATATGCACTTGGATATACTTTAAATTTACGCTTTGCCTCTGCTTTTACTCTAGCGTATAATGAAGGATTTTTTGGTTTTGCTCCTCCAGATTTCTTCTTTTTTGCTGCCATATTAGCCTCCTCTTTTTTCTTTCCAAAGCCATGCAAGGAAAATTACAAATCCAACTAATGTGCAAAATAAGAGAAACCAACCTATGCCTTCCCATATTTTTCTAACTAGTTCTTGTCTTTCATATATCTCTTGTTTTCTACGTAGTCTAATATCAGCTTCCATTTTTAATATTTCATTCCAACTATTAGCCCCATAATGAAAATTTATGAATGACTTGAGCTCTTGTCTTTGAGCTTCTAATTTTTTCTTTGCAGTAAATGCCTCTATGGCACTAGCTTCTAATTCTTTACCTTTAAATAACTTTTGTAAAGCAGATGGATTTCTTGTGGTTTTCTCTGCATTGTCTATATCACTTATTGCTCCCATCCAACGTGAGAAGTCTTTTCCCATTGACTCTATCTCACGACCCATTTGAAAACCTTTTTTGATTGCACTAAAGGCAGAACTTGCAGCTGTAACAGCTATGCCTATGGTTGCTGGGTCCATTATCTTCTATTCCTTTTTGGTATGGGTTTACAGTACGCTGTTATTGATTTACTTCCGTCTTCTGTTGGTACAACTGGTTGGTCATGTAATTTTTTTGCAAAATATAAACATTTATTAANATCTCTAAATATTTGAGTTTGATTAGTTATATCTTTTCCTATCATAAATATAAGAATAAATTCTACCATTAAAGCTTTAACTCTAGTTGGTCTTCATCTTTCTTAACTGGGTGACAATCACAAGTACATTCTTCAGGCACACAATCGTAACATTCGCAAGTAGGACATTTTTTTGGTTCATCTTCTAATTGATATGTCATTTTTTATGTTTCCTTTTTAATGCTGTCTTAGCTGCTTTTGCTATTCTTACAACTTCGCTTTTACCCATCACTTTTGCTCTCTGTTCCATGACTGTAAGAATTTGTATTTTTCTCGCATATGGCTTATTAATTCTCTTAACCTTAGCAGCCGTCGCTCTGGCGTCAGCCGGAGTAGCAAATTTGATTCTAACTGTATCCTTTGGGTTCTCATCCGTGTATAAACGTCTATCGGAACCTTTAGGTTTTTTACCAGTACCAACTTTAGGGTCTCTTTTTTTTGGTCGTGCCATGTTTTTTCTTATATCTTGTTCTTTGGTCTTTTTCTATTTTGCTTAAAACTCTTGCTTGTTTAGCATGAGCCTTAGACGCTTTTTTTAATTTGCCTATGACTTTTTTTAATGGTTTAGTATAATGTGGCATTATTTTTTTCTTTTCTTCTTTGCTTTAGATGGGAGCAGCCCTTTATTGACTGCTCTTGCTCTTTCTGAAAAACCAAGCTTTTTCTTTTGCTTAATTTTTTTTCTTATTGTCTCTAGCTTTGCTACCATCGGAATATAAATTATCAAATGTTATATCAGGATTTAAATAAGACTCATGTGACTCTGCTGAGTGAGTCCATTGTGAAGGTTTAAAATCTGGTGCACCTTCTCCTGTTCGCCACAGTGCAGGACTTGTTGCCCTAACTCTGTTATTTGGTAACGCTACCATGTTGCCTGTCCAAGGACCTGCATCTAACAAATACAATACATGAGATTGTTTATGTTGTGCAGGGTCGTCAGCTATATCGCTGTCTGTGTAGTCAACAGTAAACAAATATTTACCAGTATAAAAATTGCCATCTATTTTACAAATCCAAGGTGAAGAACTTACCCTATCCAAAACAACAACACTATGATGTCGTGACTCGCAGTCCCAAGGTTGACATAAATGATTTTCCATCGGTTGTGCCCATTCGTCTACAGGTATATCTGCAACTAATGCTTGTATAGGCATTCTTGCCCACATCGCACCTCCGTGTACATTCTCATCCGGACCATCTTCTCTGTCAACCTCACAACCTGTAAATACAACCTGAAAACTAAGGGACCTATCAGGTATTGTATTTACTGCGAATGCCATAGCATGAAGAAACTCTCCATGATATGCTTGGTGATTACAAGTAAACTCTCGTCGTACCCAACACTTAAAATGAGGTACATTACTTATAAGATAGGACACTATCTACGTCCTACCCTCGCTCCCCCTCTTGCATATCCTTTTGTCATTTTGGCTCCACCTCTAGCCATACCTTTGGTTTTCATTCTTGAACCACCTCTAGCATAACCTTTAGTCATTTTTGAGCCCCCCATCTTCATTTTTTTGATTGGCTTTTTCTTTTTGTTTTTACCTCCGGCAGCACCACCTTTGGTTTTCATTGCGTGTCTTGGCATAATTTACTCCTTATTTTTAATTTTTTTTATACCTATGGCTAAACCACTCATGGCTTTCTTTTGCTCTGCCATGCTTTTCTCTATGGCTTTTTGTCTAGCTGTTTCGTATCCAGACATCTTTCCATCTTTATTAAGGTCTCCAAGTAACTTACCTCCTTGTAGTCTTGGCACGTTAGTTGGTAGTTCCATTATTGATTTCTTAGGCGTATTCATACCCCCTCTTTTTTTAGCAAATTTTGAATCCCGGTCTGATAATCTTGGGTCGTCGGGCACATTAGCATTACGTCTTTGTCTTTCAGCCTCTGCTTGACCAGATAATTCTTTTGCTTTCTTAACACTTTCAATATATTTAGGACTTTGCTTTGCCATAAAATTAAGAAATTTAATATTGCTATCTTCAACTTCTTTTCTTCTTTTCTCTTCTTTTTTATCTAATTTTGAAGTTTTACCTTTTACTATTTTAGGTAATGTTTCTTTTTTGACATTTGCTATAGACACTGTTTTTGGTTTCATTGGGGTACTCCTATTGCTAATACTCTGTCTATTAATCGTTGTGCTCTATTTGTAGTTTGATTAAACCAACGACTATCTTCCATCTGCGTTGCCATTTCTTCCCAGTCTCTTGTCTCGGCAGCAGCAATCATTTTTCTAAATTTACGTAAACGAGGACCTCCTAATTGAAAAGCCATGTTCGTCAATACGTACTGTATATCTTCAGGTAATGACTCAAAGTCATTAAATATATCTTTGCAGTCATTTATAGCAGTCTGTACATCTTTTTCAAACCACTCTTGCACTTGTTCTTCAGGTATAGAAGTACCAATAGGTCCTGCATATATTTCTTCATCCCATTCAGTAATCAAATGTCCGATTCCTCCAGTCAAATGACCTTCACTGCAATGGTAAGTTTCGTATTTACATCCCTCATCTGCTTCTATTTCTTTTCTTAATATTGCTAAATTCATCATTCCTCACATACACAAGTCTTCGTACTTAGTGGTATGTAATCTATGCTTTGATAAATCACCACCATATTTAACCATAAATAATTTTTTTAATAATTGTATCATTTTGTTATCTTCTTATATTTTTCAAAAGTCCTGAGTCCTCCCAATCCGAGCATCCCCATTAAAACAGTCATCAAAGAGCCCATATCAAACTCTGGTAACTGTGGCATAGTTATACCAAACAAAGCAGAAAAAAACATTACAAATGGTGCCAGTACAAAATGCCACATAAGGGCAATACCACAAGTCCATCCAATAAAGGGACGCCAACTCGCAACAAACCAATGTCTTGATTGTGCTTCTGCTTTATTTACTTCTATTTGTGACTTGGCTAATTCTTGTGCGTGCTTCTCAGCCATCGTCGCTATTTCGTGACTTAATTTATTCTTAGCATCTTTATCTTCAATAAATTTTCCAACTAAAGATGTAACCGGTCCTATTAATTGTGTTAACATTATCTTACACCTTGTCTTACTTGTCTACGTCTTAACATTGAACAATGCTTATGATAAAAGTAATTTGATATACGACTAAAAAAACCTGATATATGTAAATAAGTATTTATAATTAACATTTCCATCTTCGTCTTGCCTGTCTTAATCTACTGTTAGGATTCTTAGCTGCCTTTGGAAACTTTTTCATCTGTCCTGCACTTCTTGCACAAAATGACTTTCTTCTTTTTGCAGCTTTACTTCCGGGCTTAACTTTTCCAGTTACTGCTGTTTTTAATTTACTACCCGGATTCTGTCTNCTATACTTAGCGACACCTTTGGCAGTCATTCCTGCACCCTGTTTAGTAGGACGCTTATCTCCACTTTTAATAGTGAAGCCTTTCATGCTGCCACGTTTCGCCATTTAAGTCCCTATCTTATCTGCGTCTTGTTCCATATCCAAACATTTATAGCTCTTTGGATAATACATAGGCATATGCACCGGCATACCCTGTGCTATTTCATATGCTCTTGCCAAACATTTATCATGGTCTGGGTAAGGACCATATAAATCTTTCAGTGTAACGCACTGGTCTGGAGCATTCATCAGACAAGCGAGTACAAATAATTCAAACATAACCTACCTTTAAAAATGGGATGAGGTGCATTGGTCCCTCACCCCCCTTGAGTAACTATAGCGAACCCCTCGGGAATAAGTACAGTATCAAGTTTTTATTGGCAGGTCTACACATACTGTGATAATCCTTCTGCAACCAATGCTCTTTCTATTTCCTCAACGCTGAAGTTTTTACCAGTACGTTCTTTTAAAGCTGCACGTATATAATATACATGATGGCTTGGAATATGCGTCTTAAATCTTCCGTATTTCTCGTATTCATAACAAATCTGTTCCAATAGAGAATTATAATTACTCATAATACACATATTATATCATAATAAGGTGTAATTGTAAAAGATTATGTGTCAATAAAAATTTTTTTAATTTTAGGGGCTTGACAAGATTGCAAAAATGGGGTATAAAACTCTTGTTTTTCTTTTTTTCCCTTTTTTTTCTTTTTTAGGTAACAACATAGCCCTTCTTAGGGCTTTTTTTATGCCTCCGTAGTATTATCTAAGAGATTATGGTCGAGATATTTAGAAAAACAACTAGTATTCCTAAAAGATACTTTCAAAAACCTTACAAATCTCCTGTTAAGTTCCATAAAGGAGAATATAGTGTTAAAAAAAATCCCCAAAAAAAGAAACCCGATAGCAATACTCTTGCCGTTATGCAAAAATTACGTGAAGCAGAGCAAAAGAAAGATAATACCAAGAAAAAGAAAACACGGAAGAGATGAGTTTAAGAGCTTAAACCACTGATTTATCTACATTAGCCCTTTAGTAGGGCTTTTTTTGTATCTACAGGAAGTGGTCGCCATCTGGTATATGAAACTATTTTCCCAATCTCGGGTAAATCTTGTACACGTGTACGCATACGCCCCCACTGGGTCATGCGTGTCGGTCTGCACTACACAAAAAAACACAATAAAAACAAAGACTTAACCTAATAAAAACCTCAGGCATTGCCAAGATAATGTCTAATATGTGCCTTGGTTTTACATTAGCGTTATTTTTGCCATTGCCTAGTATAATAAAAGCTGATAGCTAGGCAAGATGTAAATAATTTATGCTTATAGAAAAGAGCTTACGCCATAAGTTATTGATTTTATTGAATAAATTAAGCACGCTAGCGTGAACACAAAACCAAGTAAAAACAAGAGCTTACAAGCCAAGCCCTCATAATAGCGATTTAAAGCCCATACAAAGGCATTAATTAAAAAAGGGCTGATATATAGCTAAGATAATTTAATGACTACTATCAGTTTAAAAAAGCGTACTATCATAGGTCTATATCTTGCAACTATCATTCTTATTATTCGTTTGCTTATAAGGGAAAAATTTTATATATTCTTATTAATGGCTTTTTTAAAGTCAGAGTTTTTAACATTAACTAAATTTTAGAAAGGGAAAAAAATGTTAATAAATAAAAATATAAAAGCTGAAGTTACTTCAGTAAAAGAAGCTGATAAAAAAATAGTTGAAGCTTTAAAGCCCGTTTATCAAAATGAAAAGGCAAAAGTTAAATTAGTTAATCAATTAGCTATGAGTACAGCGGATTGGATTTTATTGGCTTCCGATAATAAGCAGAACCTGGAAAAAGTACTTCCAACATATGACCAAGTAAAAGCACATTTAAAAGACTTGGCAAAATCTGTGGTTCCTCAAATTATCGACGTTACAGAAAATGGAACTGAAAAAAAGAAAGCAGACCCTAATGAAGTAGCAAGGCTTTCCAGCAGTATTTCAGACGCTGTAAAAACAGCTTTACTTGTAACAGGGCACGAAACAGGTTTTATTATTGGTCATAGGCTTGAAGATAAATCTGCTTTTATTCCTAAGGCTCAAGCATATGACAACAACAAATTGAAAAAGGGAATTATTAAGGATATTTTTTGGAGTCCAATAAAAACTTTTCCTAATAAAAATATTGGAACTGAAAAAGACCCTGTAATTGAAAATAATTCAAGCACTTTTCAATTAATTCCAAATGCTAAAACAAGGGAAGCTTTCCAAGTTCATTTTGAGAACAAACCTTTAAATGATGACAAATATAAATTATTTGCTGAACCTAGAGAAAAAGAGGGTTTTACTTACAGCATTAGTAATGCTGATGGAAGTCCTCATTTTAGAGGGTGGAAAGATATCCTTGAAGCTTTAATTCAAAAGATGGAAGATGGAGACCTTGACGCTTTAAAAGTTAAGGCAACCACTAACGACAATACAGCCAAAAACACTGTAAGAGCATTAGATAAGTTTGTTGAAGTTTATCAAACTAAAACTAAAGAATTTGAACTTGCAGACAAACAAGCTGAAGAAGCTGAAAACAATCAAAAATTAAATCGAAAGCTTAATATTAAAAAAGCTTCTTAAGTATTTGATTTAATTACATTTTTAAAGGCTAGCCTATTTATTAGGTTAGCCTTTTTTTTTGCCTAAAATTTTTTGACCAAAAACTATCATAATGAATCGACTTCGTCGATACTATCATTATATGTCTGTGACACTTACTATCATCGGCTCAGTTTTGTATGGAGTGCTCAGCCAACATTCACAAAATTTTACATCACATGATTCGTTTGCGTAAGCACCAATCATTTAGTAATATGTAAGAACAATCAACAATAATTTTTTAGGAGAATATTATGACTAAAAGAATGTATCGTATCGTGTACATGAGTTCTGTATCTGATGTGCCCCACGAGTTTACTACTGACAAGTTATTTGAAGCAGATGAAAGATTAGAGTTTTTACAATCTGACACAGCTAAAGATATGCTTGGTATCAGAGTAATACGCCATGATTGGGTGGATAAGGAGGTGTCCCATGACGGATAAACAATTATCTGCTTTCAAAGATGGTGTTGCTGATGGTTTACTTAAAGGCATAAGAGATAGACGGCGTTTCTCTCTGGAGAAAGACGAAGCACATTACTATAATCAAGGCTACGACTTCGGTATAACTTTACATTGTGACCTTGAGGAAAACAATGCTTGAGTGGTGGATTGGTTTAGTAACTGGCTTACTATTAGTCTTAGTGCTGTGGCAGTCTTTATTGATAATGGCACAATGACTTGGGTAATGTATGCACTTCTTATGAATATGGATAGGAAGATTGGTATGGCAAACTTTGATTATACATTTGAGAGCAATCAAGAATGTAGAGAGTTTGTCATCAGCAACATTGATAACTTAAACTTTGGTTCGCATGAAGTATTATATGTGGGCTGTAAACAAAAAGGAAAAGTAAATGACTAAAAATATTGAAGATAATAATAAATTATTTTTGAATGTCGAGAGGGAGTATAACCGACTGAAGAAAATACAATATGAATATGAATGGCAAGGTAATGTAGTTAAAGCCGAATGGTATAGACAAAGGTCTAAATACTTCAAGCACCTTTTAAGTCAAGGTATATTCTATGACCCACGATTTTAACTGAGGAGATTATTATATGTTAAAATATATTACAAAAACTGAAGACCTACCAACATTAAAATATGCACAAGACTATGTTGGTGGTACTGTTCAGACAATACCTTTTCGCAATGGCGATTTGATGTTGATTAATGAAGAGGGCATCTACAATGGTGCCCCAATAAATTACGAAGCTACATCTCACTACAAGATTAACTTTGGTTGTGAGCATGATGTCATTCTTGGTAATGTTATAATTATTAAGAAAAATGCCAGAGATGGAGAATCGTGGTGAACGATGGTTCAAATGACTTTATGAATAAAGTATTAGTGAGTATTATCCTAATGCTTTATTTATTCGCAATTATACAAGTAGCAAGGGAGTTATTATTATGAGTATAAAAAGAGACCAAATTGGTGCTGAAGAAACCAACGATAATATTAAAGAACAAATACTTGACGACATTGGTAGCATGACTGTTGATGAGTTCCAAAATGCTTTAGAAAAGCATGGACTCAGAACTGAGTCTGCCGTTGTTGATGGGTATGTTGGATTCTTATCAGAGAAAATGTTTGAGGAGCGTTTAAGATGAATAATAAAGAACTAAAAATATTATATAAGTTAGTGCAAGATTTATTTTTTGACATAGACAGAATGTCACAAAGTGGCAAAGACACTTTGGGTAAAATAGATAATATAATTCAAGAGAAGTTGTATCATGTAAGGAGGGATAAAGATGAACATGAGTCGCAAACATTATGAAGAGATAGCTTTGATTCTAGGTCGTTCTAATATTGACGATGGAGATATAGAAAACTTAGCAGACTATTTTAAAATGGATAATTCTCGCTTTGATAAGCAGAGATTTATAAATGCAGTTAACAAAGTAAGGAGGATAGCCTATGAATTAAAAATGAAAATGGCATAGTAATATGTATCCTTTCACAACCCTCTTACGCATTCAGTTCGTTTGCGTAAGGGGGTTTTTTTTGTTATATTTAAAACAATGGCGACAGGTTTGTATTTTAATCATATATCTCCTTTCTTACAATCTCTGTCGCCATTACACATTCAACCATGATGCCTTCGTCTAGTAGTTAGGACGCTACCCTTTCAAGGTAGAAACGTAGGTGCAAATCCTGCAGGCATCACCAACTTAATGAGGAGTACAATGAAATATTATGAATGTATCAAATGTAGTGCAGATGTTCCTATTGAGCGTCTGTCTGTGGCTAAGCACTTCGCTGATTTTTGCGTTGCTTGTGCTTCTGCTATGGATAATAATATTAAGGCTGTTTATTCACTTGTCCCAACACACAAAGGGGCATATCAGCCGATAACAAACCGGAAGCAGTTGTATGATGCTACTTGTAGCCCAAAGAACTACGACCATCAATATTCACAATCGTTAAAAAGATAGGAGGTAATTATGCCAAGGCGATTTAAAGACAAGGATATTGTCAAAGTATACTTCAGAACGAGGTATGCAAATCTTGACTTCATTGGTGAAGTTTTGAAATATGAAGACAGTCGTTACTATGTCAGACAGATAGCTAGATTAACTTGGCGTCAGTCTATGTATCGTGATGATGTGTTCATTTGCAAAACACATGAACTGACTGAAGTCGATTCTTTCAAACTGAGTCTCTATGCAAATGAAATTAAAACAATGTTAATTGACAATGCTAGAGGATTCGTCAACTCTGACAGAATTAAATGGAGTGAAGACGAACAAAAGTATGTATCAGATAACTGGTATGGCAGCAATCCTTCCAGACTAGGAATCTATGTATCTTTTGCACTCAAACGACTAACTGATGCTTGTTCAGAGTTTAACACTTATCTAAGTGCTATGAAAAAAGCTGGTAAAAATACTGAAGATATCCCAGTTTCTTTCACATATGAATATGCACAAGAATCTAAAATTCTGTCGTTGCACAGAGTTTTTCCAACATCAGAGCAAACAAATATAATAGGGAGGACATCTTATGTTTAGCTTAAATCCAACAAAAGACCTCACCAAAGTTGGTGAAAAGGTCGCACGTCGTCATGTGCCAACTGGTCACATATTCAAATATGAAGACGGCAACAGTGTCTACGGACATTTATCATACACACCTGATTATGCTTGGGGTATGAAATTTACTAACTGGTCTCAACCAAATCAAAAACCAGAAGCAACTTTTACTTGCACACCAAGAGGTTCAACAAGATTGAACAGTAATACAGTTGTATCAATCAAAGGTTACTTCGAGTTTGAGGTTCAAATGTTTGAGACTCCAGTGGTAGGATTACTGAATGAACTATTGCCTTATGATAAGAAAATTATCAAAGATGTGATTAGTGTTCGTGGTCAGCAGGCAACACATAACCACAAACTAAGTCCTAATCCTTTGATGCTTGTCCTTGGTAAAAGTGAAGTAGCACAAGGTATCGTCTGTCTCCGACTAACTGGTGATATTGATGACATCGGACTTATCCATGTGTACAATGAATCATCTGTGATTGCTCACAGAGGCACTGCACAAATCAGATGTACAGTAGGAGTTTAGCATGGCATTTGGAATTAAAAAAAGTAAGACTTTGCTTCACTCAGGTGTCAACAACAAAACTAAAGAAGTGCTAGAATACTTCAAGCAAGAGATTATTGAGTATGCTAATGAACATCAAGTTGATGTAAATCATTTTCACATCATGTATCCCGAAGCACACCCGTTGGTTGTTGCAGCAGCTAGAAAGTATCGTCTGTTGTCTGAGTCTTTCAAACAGTTTAATGATGAACTTAACTCTGCTTTGCGTTCATTGGACTACACTAAGTTTGGTTATGGTCGAGAAATAAAAATGGATAACATTGTTGTTTGGCACCCAACTACGGAGGGTAAAGGACAAGGTAAAGTTATTTCTTTTCCTACTCTAACTGTTGACAGACATATGACTCACAGAGGACACTACTACGGCAGAGAGATGAAGCATGAGAATGCTTTACTACCAGAGTATAGTGAGACACTTGTGGCAAGTCTAATGAATAAGATAGAGGCAGGACACCCGTCTGTATCTGACATAAGACGAGGTATGAAAATGCTGAACGAAAGACGGCACATGAACTTGACTAGAGTTTTGTCTCGTCATTTGACAGTTGATGGTAAAAAGCTTTCGCCCACATTCATCGACAATCTTGCAGAAAAGATGATTGATGTGTACAAGCCTATGCAGTACAACCATGCTAAGACTACTCAAGAAATGGAAGTCATGTACACACGAGGTCCAGATTCTCCTACTTCTTGCATGGACAGTTCTCATACCTTTAATACTAATCCAGTTCATTGGTATGCACACTGTCCAGTTACTGAGGGTAGATATGTTTCTCGTGGAAATAATGTTCTAGCTAGAGCTATTATTTACAAAAACCAAGAAACGAACAAATGGTATTACAACAGAATCTATGGTAATCGTGATGTCTACACTCAAGAGCTAAAGAAGAAAATGAGTGATGAGGGTATATCATTTACTGATAATGTAAATGACCTTGCAAGAGGTAATAAACTTATCGAGTTCACTGCACCAACAAAGCTTTTGAGTGGTCACCACTATTGTGGTTTCCCATTCTTTGATATGTTACCTGCCGTTTATTGTGCTTACAAATTTGACCATGATGACAACTTGTTTAAGTGGATACTTACCTCTAACCAAAGTAATATTCCTAGCGAGTATACTCACCCAGCAATAGATAGCACTTGTGGTATTGTATGCAGTGATTCAAGTCAACAAGGACATTGTTGTGGTTGTGGTGAAGCTATGGACGATGCTTTCATTACCAATGTTCGAGGTCGTGGTTACTGTTGTTATGGTTGTGCTGAAGATGACAACAACACTCTGTACACAACAAGTACAACATCAGAATGGCGACCTTATGTTCGTGACTTCAGAGACTTAATACATTGTTTACATCAACCTTGTGTTATTACTAATGAAAGAGCAGGCTTGAGTAATACTAGTATATCTGTCTTTTATCCTAAAATGTGGGCAGACACTGAGGGTTTTTGTTTCACACATGACGAATTGACGAGTGATGGGTATACTAATGCTTTGAATCACAATCGACAAAGTTATGTAAACTTTACTGTTGTGTTAGAAGACTCTCAAGGTAAACAAGTGTTACCTGCTTCTAGGGTTGTTGTGCTAGAAAATCATAGACACAATCCTATGTTAAGCCAACCTCTTTTATCGAAGTACAAAGATTCAGATGTTGTTTTTAAAGCAGGGCGAATTGCTCATATAAAAGGTATCACTATGTACAATAGTTTCTTTCTTAAGCTTGATGAAGCAACGAATGAAACACATTTTGAAAGACCAACTGTTAATATGCTTGGTATCAGTAGAGTATCTATTGATAGCCTAAAAGATGTTAAGGGTTGGTCTCTAGCAGTATCAAGGGAAAACATCAACCTTGAGTCACTAGATGAATCTTTATTTAGTGATTGGTATAACTATGATGAATACAAAGACGAGCATCATGGTGAACCTATTAATGGTGTTAAAATTACTACAACGGAAGGAAAATAAAATGAATAGTAATTATTATAGTAACAGCTTGTTGAGTTACATGGATAAAGAAGATGACTTTACCAAGATGAAAAAAGTAGTTCGTGGTAAAGATATGGATTCTTTATTGTTTGACTTACTGACAACTGTATCTCCACATGGCAAAGAAGAGCCAATCGTGGATATGATTATCAAAGCAATCAGCAAGCATGGTAAATGCGAAGTTGATGTACTAGGTAATCTAATAGTTAAAGTGGGGGATTACAAAAAATCAAGAGTGATGTTCAGTTGTCACACTGACACAGTACAACGAAGCACGGGCAGAAGCAAGATTGACTTGATGATGTCTGAAGATGGTTGGGTTCGTGGCACAGTTGACTCAGAGCATTACACTTATCTCGATACAAAAGGTAACACCATTTCCAAAAGAAAAATGGAAGACCAAGCTGACGAGAAACAAAAGTTTATGAACTATATCTTACTTGGTAAAGGTAAGTACAAGAAACTATATGGTTCAGATAATGACTTTGACGATTGGCATGACACTGGTTTTAAGTTCGCAACTAAGACAGAAATAAAACCAAAAGGAAGTATACTTGGTGCTGACGACAAACTTGGTTGTTACATTATGTGCAATCTTATCAAGCATGAAGTTCCTGCCTTGTATGTGTTTCATGTTGGTGAAGAGTGTGGTGGTATCGGCTCAACACACATCAGCGAGAAAACTCCTGATGTTGTTAAAGGTATGGACTACTGTATTGCTTTTGACAGATACGGATACAATGATGTAATCACTAGTCAAAGTGGTGGTACTTGTTGTTCTGATGAGTTTGCAGATGCTTTCTGTAAAGAAGTAAATGCTTACTTACCACCTAAAGAACAAATGGCACCATCTACTCGTGGTACTTTTACTGACAGTGCTAACTACACTAGCCTAATATCAGAGTGTACAAACATTGCAGTTGGCTACAAAGACCAACACAGTACAGACGAGACATTCGACCTTGAGTGGTTGGAACGAATGCTCATTCCTGCTTTGCTCAAAGTAAAGTGGAGTGAGCTACCAGTTAAGAGAGACAAGAATGTAAAGTTCGGTTACGGAGGATACAATGGCTACGGAAGATACACTACTACCCGTCGTACATATCCAAGTCTATCGAACCACATGAAGACTTCGTCAAGGAATACATCTAGCTTATACAGAAGCAATCAATCTGCTTTAGATAAGATAGAGAATGCTATTGACAAACTAGACTCTTTTGACCCCGAAGAAGGCTTCAGAGATGAAGAGACACACAAGCAAAAAGTGGACAGAGTTTTATACTCATGGATTAGAGAAGAGATGACTCTGAAAGATATTGCTGAACAAGTTGTCGAAGCTATGGAATCTAGTCCTCGTGGCATCTTATCAGAAGAAGACGAAAGACTCGGATACAAAGACTATTGGCTTTAATAGTTTCCTCCTAGAATCCCTCAACCAATTAATTTTGGTTGGGGGATTTTTTTTTGTTGACAGATTCTAAAACCTATGTTAAAAGCGAGGAACTTGCCGAGGGAATTAACCTATAGAGGGACAGACATGATTGATTTAAAAACATTTATACAACAGAATGAACCAATAGAAAATACATCTGCTAGACTACACTGCCCGAGTTGTGGTGGCAGAAATACATTTACATTAACAAAACAAAATGGAAAGTTACTTTGGAATTGTTACAAGGCTTCTTGTAAGATAAAAGGTGGCAGAGATATAGAAAGAACAAAAACAGATATAAAAAAAATTGTTGTTGCCGACAACTATCATTATGACTTCTATCATCCTCCAGAACATTTTGTGCAAGTTCACAACAATTCACAAGCTATGTCATATCTTCAAAGAAATAATTGCATTCATGCTTTGGAAGATAAACTAGCAAAAATAATGTACGACCCAAAACAAAACAGAGTTGTATTTTTAGTAAAGGATAATTCACAAGTATTTGATGCAATAGGTAGAAGTATGAATAAAAAAACTATTCCTAAATGGTACAGATATGGTAAGTCTTCTAAACTATTTACTTGTGGTGACCACGACAGAGCCATACTCGTAGAAGATGCAGCAAGTGCCTGTGCTGTTTCACAAGTTGCTACAGGTGTAGCTCTTCTCGGCACTAACATGAAAGATGCCGATATCTCCTCTCTAAAAAGGTACGACCATGTGTATATATGTCTTGATGCAGATGCAACACGCAAGTCGCTTGACATTCACAAGTATTTGTCGTATTTTGTATCTTGTAGTGTCATTAGATTAACAGATGATTTAAAATATTTTGATAAAGAGGAGATTAAAAAATTAGTATGGAACAACAATTAATTAAACTCTTGATGCACAAAGAGTTCTTTGACGCAAACAAACATCGTGTTATGCGTTCTATGTTTCCTAATGAGTTAGGAGACTTATACGATATAATAACTAATAGCCATTCAAGTTATGAAAGAGATTTATCTTCACAAGAAGTTAGAGAAATATATAGAGTCAGCAATCCTACTGCTACTCGTGCTAAGCGTGATGCAGTTGCAGAAGTACTATATGATATAGAGCAACTACCTAAGATAGGCTCTGATGTGGCTTCTGATGTTCTTAACAAAATGTGGCAACAAGAGATAGGACGTAACATAGCTGACTTAGGTTTAGCTATTATGGAAGGCTCACCCGAAAAGCTACATGAAATAAAATCATTAATAGAAAAATCAGAAGAAGGGTTTGTGCCGGAAGATGATGTATCTCCAGTAACTACAGATGTAACAACATTATTAGAATATGTTGACAATGAAGATTGTTGGCAGTTCAATATACCAAGTCTTAGTAAATCTGTAAGAGGTGGTAAAGCAGGTGAATTTATGATTGCATTTGCTAGACCGGAGGTAGGTAAGACTGCTTTCTATGTATCTCTTGTAGCCTCACCGAATGGCTTTTGTTCACAAGGTGCAGATGTTCACATCATAACCAATGAAGAGCCTGCTCGTAGAACTATGCTTAGAGCCGTGTCTTCTTATACGGGTATGTCAGAAAAAGATATTTATTCAAATCGTTCACAAGCTACAGAAAAATTCAAAGAGATAGCACCTAACATAACTATGATTGATAATGTGGATGCTTCTATAGAATGGCTAGATAAATATTGTCAAGATAAAAAGCCCGATATACTTATAGTAGACCAACTTGACAAAGTTGATGTCATGGGCTCGTTTGCTAGAACTGATGAGAAGCTTCGTAGTATATATACAAAGTTTCGTGAGGTTTGCAAAAGACATAATCTGTTTGGCATAGGTATTAGCCAAGCATCGGCAGATGCTGAGGGCAAAACAAATGTCACATATGCCATGATGGAGAATAGTAAAACTGGTAAAGCTGCTGAAGCTGATTTAATAATTGGTATAGGTAAGTCAGACATAACAGATAATGATGATAAGAAAAGATACTTAACAATTTCAAAAAACAAGTTGACAGGTTTTCATGGTAAGATAATATGTAACTTGGACACTGATGTCAGTAGGTATACAGCATGATAACATATTTAGACGTAGAAACCACATTTGTAGTAGACGAAAACCGAAGAACAGACCCGTCACCTTTTAATTCACAAAATAAATTAGTGTCCATACAATATGCTATGGATGATGGTGATATAGACTTTCACTGGTTTTATCACAAAGATTTTAATGGAGAGTGCAAGCAATCATTCACAAAAGTTCAAGAAGTATTGTATAAAACCACTGTTCTTGTAGGACATAATATTAAGTTTGACTTAGTATGGTTATGGGAAAGTGGCTTTAAATATAAGGGCAAAGTGTATGACACCATGATTGGCGAATATATCTTACTAAGACAGCAAAAGTTTGGATTAAGCTTATATGATTCGTGTGTTCGTCGTAAAGTAGCCATAAAAAAGTCTGATTTAGTATCTGACTATTTAAAAGATGGTACTGGGTTTGATACTATGCCTATGGCTACTGTAGAAGAGTATGGTATAGCAGATATAGAATCTACTAGACAACTATATAAGGCTCAGTTTGATTTACTTCAAAACAAGCACAATTATTCTGTAGCTAAACACTTAGACTTAATGAATAGTTTTCTACCTGTATTAGCTACTATAGAAAAGAATGGTATTAAGATTGACTCCAGTAAATTATCAGATGTACAGTTTAGCTATGAACTAGAGCACCAAGAATTATCTTCTAAGATGGAATCAATATGTCGTGAGGTTATGGGGGATACTCCTATTAACTTTGCTTCACCGGAACAAGTTAGTCAGTTGATATACTCACGTAAGGTTATTGACAAGAAAAAGTGGGCAGAGACATTTAACATCGGACTAAATGATAAAGGTAAACCTTTGTTACGACCTAGAATGAGCACTTCACATTTTGTGTCGTTAGTTAAGTCTATGACGACAAGAGTTCACAAGACTAGTGCCCAACATTGTTATAAGTGTAATGGCAAAGGAGAGTTCTACAAAACTAAAAAAGATGGAACTAGATGGAAGAAACCTAGTAAATGTCCCTCTTGTCAAGGGCAAGGATATATATTCACACCTTTACCCAAGATAGCAGGACTAACTATGAATCCTAGAGATATATTTGATGTGTCAGCTAACGGCTTTGCTACAGACAAAAGCACTCTAGTTAGATTATTGAGCACTGCTAAATATAAAGGTAACACAAAGGCTGAAGAGTTTCTTAAATCCACAGTAAGACTAAATGCAGTTGATGTATACTTATCTAGCTTTGTTGGTGGTATATCTCGTAATACACGTAAGAGTGGATTGTTACATCCTAAGTTTAATCAATGTGTTACGAGGACAACAAGACTTTCATCATCTGACCCAAACTTTCAGAATCAACCAAGAGCTTCGACTTTTCCGGTTAGAGCTGTTGTTGTATCAAGATTTGATAATGGCAATATACTTCAAGCTGACTATAGTCAGTTAGAGTTTCGTGTGGCTGCTCAGCTATGTGGGGACGAAAATATGTATAATGACATTATTAATGGTAGTGATGTTCACAGATATACAGCTTCTATTATTTTTAATAAGGCTGAAAAGGATGTCACTAAAGAAGAGCGTACAATCGCAAAAGCCCATACTTTTAAACCTCTCTATGGTGGCACTACAGGAACGCCTAATGAAATGGCTTACTATAAAGCTTTTGTTGATAAGTACCCTAAGCTAGGAGAATGGCATGATTTACTTCAAACTGAGGCTATATCGACTGGGGCTGTTAGTATGCATACAGGTCAGCAATTTGCTTTTCCTAATACTAAAAGGCTTGCAAGTGGCAACGCATCGGGAGCACCTTCTATTAAAAATTATCCCGTGCAAGGTATCGCAGGTGGTTGTGTCGTTCCACTGGCACTTATTCATTTACAACATGAACTTGAGAGTAAAGGCGTTACGTCTAAAATTATTAACACAGTACATGACTCGATAGTCTTGGATGTATATCC
>FUFK010042920.1_pt2 | contig 71488 bp, 62 predicted proteins | sample 1021851 | NCBI WGS metagenome assembly FUFK01 (sample SAMEA51879418, study PRJEB19060) | metagenome | reverse complement strand
AAAAGCGGGGGACAGTAGCTGGTTCTGTGGCCTGACGGCCACTCGGAGGTGGGTCAAAATTAATGGCCAGTAGTGGGTCATTTTAATTGGCCACTAACAGCGCTGAAACTATTTATCATCCGGTGGGCACTTGCCGTATGGGGGTGGATGATCTGGCCGTAGTGGATGATCGGTTAAGAGTCAGGGGCGTGTTAGGATTGCGCGTTGCTGATGCGTCCGTCATGCCTTCTTTGATCAGTGGCAACACTAACGCGGCAAGCATGATGATCGGCGAGAAAGCGGCTGGTTATATCATTCAGGATCAACGATGAGACGACATTAGCGCCACCAAACGGTAGTGCTAATGTCGTCCCCAGGTCTTTTGGGGCGGCGGAATTCGGATATTAGGCCATCTTGACTTGGTCGCTGTCGGGACGGTTTCTGTAAGCTCGGTATAGTGATCCATTTTCAGCGAACAGGCGTTGTCGCCACGTATCTTCCAGTGCCCGCGTGTCGTGATTGTCAGGATGGTAACGTCGATCAACGAACTCCGGAAGGCGGCGCATAATCCCGGAGACAAATCCCTTTGGACCGAACAGTACGTTCAATCCAATGGCATTGTCCTTGACGCTGCCCAGCTTCCCGTCCTTGGCGAGCATCCATGCCCAAGTGATCCCCAACATCGGCAAGAGCACAACCAGGGATGCCGCCGTCGCTGCGATCCGCTCACCGTGACTATTGCCGATGATTTCGTAAACGTTATAAGCAACAGATTTGTGTTCAAGCTCCTCAAGAGCATGCCATTGCCATATCTTTATCATCTCCGGGTCGGCCAGACTTTGAAACGTCTCGTCTTCCAATAGCTGCTCCGCAAGCAAGGCGGTAAAATGTTCCATGAAAGTAGTGGCGGCAAGCTGGGTTCTCTTCGGTAACATTTTCAGAATGCGGAGGCCGAATTTTACGAAGCGGTCCGGAGTGTCCATGTCGAAGCCCCTCTCGGCAAGCAATTCGTTAAGGCGGTCATGCTCGCGACCATGAATGGCTTCTTGCCCCATGAATCCGGAAATGGCCGCTCGCTGCTGCGTGTCGGTGACATGGCTTCGAAAATAACGCACCGAATCCATGAAGTAGCGCTCGCCGGGTGGAAAGAACCCCGACAGCATGGCAAAGAATGTGGTTGCCGTAGCGTTGTCCGCATAGAAGTACTTTGGTGTTGTGTCCGGAAACTGGAAGTCTATGTGACGGGGAGGGATGCCCACTGACGCACCGTTCAGGACATTGGACGTCTTTGCACTAGTTCTCTTCTTTAAAGCCATGACTCGGCCCTCTTTTTGAAGTTTGATCCTGCTTATTGCGATGATTGACTAGACATTTTTTGCCGCCCCTGTCGCATTCGAAAGAGCGCTTCGAGGGGCCGCTGATAGCCCGCCGGCATCAGGCGTTGGCCGGCGTCCAGTATCGTTGCGTCATTACCTATCAACACGCGACGCCGGTTCTTGCGAACCGCGTGGAGGATAGCGTTGGCTGCCTGTTCCGGCGTGGACCGGGCGATGCGATCGAAAAGTTCCGTAATTTCCTCCTTGCTGCCCGGGGCTATGTTCCCCATATCACCCATTCGGCTATTACGCGCAATGTTGGTCTTGACGCCGCCCGGGTGCACGCAGGTTGCACTGACACAGCTTCGCTCAATGTCCAGTTCTTCGCGCAGCGACTCGGTGAACCCTCGAACAGCGAATTTCGCGGCGTTATAGGCTGATTGGGTGGGGACTCCAATGATGCCAAAGATGCTCGAGATGTTTATCACGTGGCCGTCGCCGGATTGCTTGAGGTAAGGCAGAAAGGCCTTGGTTCCGTATACCACCCCCCAGAAGTTAATGTTCATAAGCCATTCGAAGTTGTCATAGCTCATGGCATCGACGGTTTCTCCGAGTCCAACGCCGGCATTGTTCATTATCAAGTTAACCTGTCCGTGCTCCTTGACACATTGATCCGCATACCGATAGACCTCATTCCTTCGGCTTACATTAACAACATGGGTGGTGACTCTGACCGGGTAGTCGCGCAGGTCGATGGCGATGTCTTTTAGACTGTTTTCGTCAATATCCGACAGAGCCAAATGGCAGCCTTTTTTAGCCAGCAGCATGGCGGTCGCTCGACCTATGCCTGAACCGGCACCAGTAATCGCAGCGACTTTCCCGTAAAAACGTTTCATAATATGCTCCAACAGGTAGGCGGATCAGGCACTCAGTAACTTGCGAAATACGCTGTTCCTTCCGCGCTTGATGCTACTTCCCTCAAAACGAAGGTGGCCATCCTCGAGATTGCCATAGCGTAATGCGGGCAGGTCACGCAAATAGTCATCAAGATTCTGCCAGGGGGTCCTGCTGCCCTGACGAGGGAGGCGGTCGTTGGCGCGAAGAACATATCCGGAACGTAAATTAAGAAAGTTCATCTGGGTCTTGCTCCCTTGTCCATCGACGGGTGTGACCACCCGGGCGCCAATATCGCGCATGTGATTCAGGAGGCGGCAGACGAATTCAGAGGCGATGTCGGCCTTCAGCGTCCAAGAAGCGTTGGTGTAACCGAACACCAGGGCCATATTTGGTACCCCTTCGAGCATCAGTCCCTTGTACATCAGGGCGTCCGCCACATGAACCTCACGGCCGTCGACTTCCAACCTCGCGCCACCGAATAGCTGCAAATCAAGGCCAGTGGCTGTGATCAGAACATCAGCGTCGATATGAGCGCCGGACTTCAATTGGATCCCGGTTTCGGTGACCGCTTCGATGTGGTCGGTGACCACGGAGGCCTGGCCTTCGCGGATAACCTTGAAGAGATCACCCTTGGGAACGGCGCACATGCGTTCTTCCCAGGGATTGTAATGGGGTTGGAAATGCCGCATATCGACCTCCGGGCCGAGCTGCCGGCGCGCTGTCGCCAAAAGCAGGCGTCGCATCGCCTTGGGCTTACTCAGAGAAAGTCGATATACCGCTCTTTGCAACAGAATATTGCGGGTCCGGGCCAGCCGGTAAACGGCCATCTCCGGCAGAATGCGGCGCAGGTTCCTGGATATCAGATCCTGCTCCGGCACGGTGGCTACATAGGTGGGCGAGCGCTGCAGCATCACTACATGATCCGCCTTGTCGGCCATAGCCGGAACCAGCGTCACGGCAGTGGCGCCACTGCCAATAACCACCACCCGTTTGCCAGTGTAATCGTAGTTTTCCGGCCAGTGTTGCGGATGGATTACGTCACCGCGGAATTGGTTGATCCCCGGAATCTCCGGTGTGTAGCCGGAGTCGTATTTGTAGTATCCGGTGCAATGGAATACAAAGCCGGTGCTGAACTGGTGCTCTTCATCGGTTGCTTCGTCGATGGCTTTGACGATCCAGTGTTTTTTTTCGCTATGCCAGGATTGCGAGATCACTTTCAGACCGAACTGGATTCGGCGTTTCACATCGTATTCGCGTGCGGTGTCGTCAATATACCGACGGATAGAAGGGCCGTCGGCAAGCATCTTGGTATCGGTCCAGGGCCGAAAGTTATAACCCAGGGTAAACATGTCGGAATCGGAGCGGATGCCGGGATAGCGGAATAAATCCCAGGTGCCTCCGATCCGTTTGCGTCGTTCAACGATTCCAAAACGGACGTTGGGGCATTTTTCCTTTAAGTGACACGCCGCGCCAATTCCCGACAGGCCCGCACCGACGATCAGAACATCAAGATAAGGGTGTTTCATGGTGTTGCTCCGTAGTGGCAGTGCGGCACGATTCCGGCTCAGTGGCGGCTGGCCGTTCTTTCAGAAATTGCAGTACCGCCTCGGTAAAAACACTGTTACGGTCTCCCGCGACCATATGGCCGGCCTGTTTCAGAACGACATAACGTGCCTCTGGTATTAGAGTGAGCAGCTCTGTTGCGCCCCGGTCACTAAGAACATCGCTGTAGTAGCCACGTATCAAAAGCACCGGTACGTCCAACTGGCGGGCCGCCAGCTCCAGCCTTGCTCGGTCGAACATGCTCCCGGCCTTGGTTGGCGCGTTCGCGTGGTTGAGAAAAGCTGGGTCCCAGTGCCAGTAAAACCGGCCATTACCGTGTTGACGCAGGTTTTTGCGTAGCCCGGAGAGGTCTTTTGATGGCGGGCGGCGCGGGTTGTAGGCGGTGATAGCATCGCGTACCTGCTCCAGCGTCTCGAATCCGTCCTGATGATGACGCATGAATTCGATGATCCGGCGGACGCCCCGAGGTTCCAATCTTGGCGCCACGTCGACCAGTACCAGTGCCTCGCAATCCAGGGAGGTGTCTTCGCCAAGCGTGAGCAAAGCGGTCAGGCCACCCATGGACGCGCCGACGATAACCGGCCGGGCCGGTAGCGAGCGAATCACCGCGCTGAGGTCCGCTGCAAGGGCTCGGGCACTGTAGTCGCCTTCTCGAGACCAGTCGCTTTCGCCGTGGCCTCGTGCGTCCAGGCTAAACGCGCAGTAGCCGGCATCGGCCAGTGCGATCGCCGTGTCGGACCAGGCATGGCGGGTCTGCCCGCCGCCGTGCAGGAGCAATACGGGGGGCGCCGTGTCTTCACCATGGCGGCTGGCCCACAGATTCAACCCCTCACTGCCAGTGAATCGCACCCGAACACTGCGTCGAAGGCCGCAATGCGCGGACGATGTCGTCGTCTGAGAGTCAGTCATAGTCAACTCTTCCGGCAATACATTTGGTCGTCCAACCAATATTACAGATTGAATATATCAACGGCAATGCTTCTCCAGCCCCTTTCAGATCAGTTTGTAACGGCCGGGGTATAACACGTTAAAAATCCTTCACCGGAAGGAACGTGAAGGTCAGGTCCACTCCCAAGGGAGGTGCTTCAAGTTCAACCGACGCCAGACCGATGCCGATCAGGTCGATGTTGGCGGGAATGGTCAGCGGGTCGGGATTGGAGACCTTGAGTATCAGTCTGCCATCGTCGACGAACCGAAGCGGTCCTTCGAGAGTGACGTTGTTAACCCGTTTGCTGCGAATATCGTGCCCAAGTTCAATAATCAGCCTGGGTTCCAGTTCAGGCGCGTCTATCAACAGGTCGAAGGTGGTGCTGAACCAGGGACCGTCCTCTGTCTCGGTGATGTAGCCTTCAATAAACGGTGAATCGCCCTCGGGTAGTAAACGCAGAACCAAGGGACCTGTCTCGAGACCAATGGTGATGAGGCCTAACGCTCTGGCTTCGAGAAAGACCTCCGTGGTGGTCAGCGTAGTTGGAAAGACGGAAACACGAACAGCGCCCGTGGTCCGATCATCCGTGTCCGGGTTATCGTCAATCAGTCTACGGTTGATGGAGACGGCGGAGTCGTATTCCCGGGGGCCGGCCTGCAACGCGCCGGTACTGACGAACGCGAAGCGTTTCTCCGGACAGTCCTCGCCAATTGAGCAGCCCAGGTTGGCGTTGGTAATCACGCCCCCGGTGTCCCGCAGCTCCAACCGCAGGTGGTTGGCGGGCGCCTTGATGACACCATTGTCGTCGGTGGCACCTTGTTCTGAATTGTCGACCTGTAGATTGGCATTTACGTCGACCGTCGGTAGGGAACGCAGGGATACGAGGGTATAACGCTGATCGTCACCGGTCACGACAAAGTGGTTTACCATATCGGGACCTCCCTCGCGCGGCGCTGGAGCCGTGTCGCTGCTCTGTGACAGTTGGCGTGTTTGCAAGGCAGCACCGTCCAGTGTGCAGATGGCGTTGTTTCCGCAGTCGGGACTGGTGGGCTCCGAGCGCAACGTATAGCGATATAGCTGACCGTCTCGCCAAGGGCTGTCAGGGAAAAACTCAACCCGTTGCGCCAGCACGTCGAGGTGGCCCGGCACCGGTTGCCAATCCCCACCGGCATCGCGACGCTCGACGAAAAAAGTGTCGCCGTTGACTGTTGCCGGATCTATACGGCGGTTGAAGATGACCCGTATAGGGTACTCTCGAAAAAGCCCGACCACGGGGAACAGGGGGTCGCTTCCCTGGCCGCCCTGGCAGCGTCCGTTACGCCATTGTGATCTTTCACCGATTAGCCGGGCGTCGGTCAGAGCACAGGGGTATCCGGGGAAAACAGCGGCTACCAAGGGCGCACGAAGGCTGTCGCGGTTGTCATTCGGCAAAAACAGATCGTCAAGGCGCATATCAAGGGTGTAATCCTTGCTCAGAGGGTTGCCCGCCGTGTCCCGTAGCTGGCTGGTCAGTATGATTTCGACGTCCTGGTTGTGCTCCACGATTCCGGTGCCTTCGAGGATGACGGTGGCGCCGTCGACACGCATCGAGACGTTTTCAGGTGGTAGCGAAGTGCCGTTAACCTGGACGTTGATAGCGCCATCAAGAAACGCCGACGCGGGATCAATCGCCTTGTTAAAGTTCAGAATGACCGGATCCCCCGGGCGTGTGTTGGCCTGGAAGTCCTCACCCGGCGACCAGGATTGTAATTCCAGAGGGCGTAGATCCGGCTCAGGCATTGGCGGGTTTCGCTGCCCGGCGAAGGACTCCATGCGGAAAGATAATTGGGCACCAGCCTTTTCAAGGCCGAGAATGTCGGGGTCGACCACGGAGATCGCATCCAGCACCAGCTTGCCATCCTCGACAATGGCGAGACCGACGACCTGGATATTGAGCAGATTCTGACTGAGGGCGGCATTGGCGATGGTTCCCTCCGCGGTCATGGCCGCATCCATTCTCAGCAGTGCATAGCGAGGCGCCGTCGCCTCGGTACTGAAGGGATTGGGAATCAGATAGCCGTTGGCGTCACTGAGAAGGGTAATTTGCAGGTCGCCGGTATCGATACCGGCGGGGATTTCCCCCAGAATGTTGACATCGACCGGCGCGCCTCGCAGTACCGTGCCGGCCGGCACCCGGAGGGGGACGGCATCGGCAAAGTCTGGGACAAAGCCCAGGTCCGCGGCCAGCGAGCCCGTCAGTTCGGTAACGGCGCTGTCACCGATGATAAAGCTGTCCAATGGCACCTGATTGACCGGTCTTCCCGTCAGCTGGGATTGCAGGTCCGGCTGTTGCTCGCCTAGGGAACCGACCTTGATGACCGTGGTTTCGCGCGGCTGTGTGCCCATGGGTGTGAACTGGCGTTCGACTTCCGGAAGTAGAGAACCATCACGACTGCGGAGCCCCGATAATGCTAACGTGTATTCCACCGAGTCCAGGTCCTGGCGCGGATCCAGTATCAAATAGCGCCCCTGCAGTAGCACGGAGGCGTCGATCAGCTGGCCCTGGTCGTCGACAAGCGTGATCTGCTTGCCATAAACGGTGGTGGCCGGGTCGAGCGGCCGGTTGAAGACCATGCGTAGCGTGCTCATATCATTTATTCTGGCATCCTCGATGCCGGCCAGCAGTGGATCGGGATCCAGAGGTGTGATGCCAAGTATCTTAAAGCCGTCACTGCCGACGGCGTCGGCGAACCCCGCATGGGCGCCCATCGTGTGAAATTGAAAATTTTTGAATACGGTATCGTCGATACGCCCCAGGCCCGCCTCGCTGACACTCAGCCGATAATGCGTATTGGGCGACAGTGAAGTCCGTGGTTTCAGTACCAGCCCCCGGCCGCCATCGATCACTTCGGGGGTAAAGGGCACGGCGTTTCCGGCGTCGTCGGCGAGCCGCAGACGGTCCTCGACATCGCCGCTCACCTCGTCACTCAGTGTGGTTGAGAAACGCAGCACGACATTGCCGCTCGTCGGCACCTCCTGCTGGCCAGGGTAGGGGTAAGCGAACACCAGTGTGTCCGAAGCGCGCCATGGATTGACGACTTTGCCTTCGTCATCGCCGCACGCACTGATCAACATCAGCCCGAACACCCAAAGGGCAAACGAAACGTACCGCGGCCGAATGTTTATTTGTTTATTCATCTCTACTCTCCTGAATTCAGCTCCGCCATCGCGGTCTAGAATTTGAGTGACAGGGAACCCGAGATGACGTGTATGTCGCCATCCACGCGAACGGTCTCGTAGGGGTTGGGATTGGTTGGCGAGTTGATGGATGTGAGGTTGAACTCTCTTTCATCAAGCTGCTGGTATTGATAAGCCAGGGACATCACAAGGGGCATATTGATTATAGGCGCGCGTTTCAGGCGGTAATCGGCGCCAACACCGACCACGATACGGTCGCTGTCGAGAAAGTTGACATCCTGGGACCGGGTCGATTGAAGTGGGGAATCCTCGACGGCCACACCCCCATAAAGTTTAAGAGCGTCCGACCACGTGTAACGGACGCCGATGCGGGGAACGGTGGTGTCATTAAAGCGCAGCCCAGCCTGGTCCCTGACCGTGTCACCGGCGAATTCACTCTCAAGATCGGACCAATACTGGCGCTCTACAGCCGCAACCAGCTCGAACTTACCTAAAGGCATCAGCAATCCGATTCCGTATACCTGGGGCTGGAACGTGTCGAGAGTGGCCAGCGCAAGATCAAGGCCCGGCTCGGGTATGACACCGGGAATCACCACGTTGGCGTCCACGCTGACGTCGTACTCCGACTCCCCTCGATAGAACAACGCCAGCTCCGGTTTAAGCGCGAAAGGCAGGCAGGCGCTCGAACCGCACAGCGTATCGCTCAGGTTGACGTTAATGCCCAGCGAGGGCGTCAATGTCGGTTCGGCTTCCAGAGAGAGCTCTTCGGAGTCGGTATTGCCGGACAGATCGGAGACCGCTTCAAGGCGGGCCTGGGCCGCCAGCGTGAGTCTTGCCGAGGCACCGATATCAACGCCGCGCAGGAGGTTGCTAACCGCCCCACCAAAAGCGAGATACAAGGGTTGCGACTCAAAACGCAGGAACTGGCCTTCCTGACTGGTATTGGCCGCGAAGGGCAGCGCGTTGGAGGCATACTCATCCACGCCGACGTTAATACCAAGATAGATCGGTGTGTCCAAGTCCGCCGCGCCGGCGACACGGGTCTTGATACCAAGAAGCAGTAACTCCGAACTCTGGTCCGTGAGCACATCGTTTTCGCGATCGAATGGTGCGGCTCCGCCAAGTGATTCGGCACGCAACTCCTGGTCACCGTGCTGAAAGACCACTGTGAGTTCACCTTCCGGCGAGCGCGCAAGTGCCGCCGGGTTGTAGTAGGTGGCCCAAGCACCGCTGTGGAAAGCGCTGAACGCCTGGGCCGAGCCGGCGTGAATGGGGCCCAGGCCGTAGGTGCTTGCTGCATCGCCCGCTCCGGCCATTACCTCGCATGGGAGCAGCACGACTATCAGAACGGCCAAGGCACGACGGACCCGAAGCCCCGCGTTGGGGAGGAAAAGATATCTGCGGGACTGATGGTGAGACCTGATTATTGTCATAGGGAATCATCCTTTTTGTTATTCGGGGGTGGCATTTGGCATGCTTTGTTTGGTCGAACAAACAATGCGCTGGACTTGGTTTTGAGGCAATACGAAAAATTGCTTATCAGTCAATGAAAATTTAAGGTTTTACGGTGTTGTCGTCGCCAGCAGCCGCCTTCCGCTCCAGCGAAAAGTCGCGCAGTTCGGTGGGTATGGTGCGCTTCTGGCCTTGCCGGTCCCGGTGCGGAGGAAGTCCTCGTGGATCTGGGCCACTTTCGGCACCTTGGAGCTGCCCGGCCACTGGCGGCGTGATGCTCCGGTTTCGCGAGCAGCACACGGGCTCGGGACATCGCGCGGACAGTGGTCCTTGACCGCTCTGGGGCGCCGTCGTTGGTGCGCTCGGGAGGGTATGGGCGAGCAAGGATCGCCGTCTTCCCGGTGCGTTCGGGGCCTTGGCCACGCCCGGTTACAATCGCGGGGCCTCCAGTGCGCTCAAAAATACTATTTTGTTCTGTCGACTGTTGCGGTTCCGAATACGCCATCCGACAGAAACCGCCAGAGAAAATCGACTGATTGAGGAGAGACAGATGCGTGGATTAATGATGGACCGGCCTTTGATGATTTCCCATATCATCGAGTACGCGGCCGCCAGCTATCCAGAGCAGGAGATCGTGTCCCGGACTCCGGAAGGCGGCCTGCACCGTTACAACTACGAAGATGCGGCCAAGCGTAGCCGCCAGTTGGCCAACGCGCTCAAGTCGCTGGGCGTCCAGGCCGGGGATCGCATCGCGACGGTGGCCTGGAACACCTATCGGCACTTGGAGCTGTATTACGCGGTCTCCGGTATTGGGGCGATCTGTCACACAATCAATCCGCGTCTGCCGGTCGAGCAGTTCGGCTACATCGTCAATCACGCCAAGGATCAGTACATTTTCCTTGATCTGACCTTCGTTCCATTGCTGGAGAAGTTGCAAGGTCTGTTTGAAGGCGTGAAGGGCTACGTCGTCATGACCGACCGCGCTCATATGCCCGAAACCTCGCTGCCCAACGTGATGTGCTACGAGGAATTGGTCGGCGAGCAGTCCGATGAAATGGCCTGGCCGGAGTTCGACGAGCATACCGCTTCGTCGCTCTGCTATACCTCCGGCACCACCGGCAATCCCAAGGGGGTGTTGTACTCGCACCGCTCGACGCTGCTGCACGCCTTCTCGGTGTTGACCATCCCCGGAATGAATCTGGGCGAGGAGAGTGCCGTGCTGCCGGTGGTGCCGATGTTCCACGTTAACGCCTGGGGCGTCCCCTACTTCGAGCCAATGGTGGGCGCGAAGATCGTCTTTCCGGGGCCGAAGCTCGATGGCGAGAGCCTGGCCGAGCTGATTAATAACGAGGGCGTCACCGAGGCCTGGGGTGTGCCCACCGTGTGGCTCGGGCTTCTTGGTCATATGCGTAAGACCGAGCAGAAGTTCACCTCTCTCAAGCGTGTTCTTATCGGCGGCTCGGCCGCGCCACGGGCGATGATGCGCGAATTCCAGGAGAAGTACGGCGTCGAAGGCTTGCAGGGCTGGGGCATGACCGAGATGAGTCCGATCGGCACGGTTTCGATGATCCGTCCCAAGGACGCCGATCTGCCGCTTGATCGGCAGTTCGACATCAAGGCCAAGCAGGGGCGTGCGGTGTTCGGGGTGGAGATGAAGATCGTCAACGACGACGGTCAAGCGCTGCCGCGGGACGGCAAGTCCTTCGGTGAGCTGCTGGTGCGCGGCCCGGCGATCATCAGCGGCTACTACGAAAACCCTGAAGCCAGCGCCAAGGCCTTCGACAGCGAGGGCTGGTTCCGCACCGGCGATGTTTCCAAGATCGACCCCGAAGGCTACATGGAGATCGTCGACCGCACCAAGGACGTGATCAAGTCCGGAGGCGAGTGGATCAGTTCCATCGATCTTGAGAACGAAGCTGTGGGCCATCCCGAGATCGCCGAGGCAGCGGTCATAGCGGTGCATCATCCGAAATGGGACGAGCGGCCGCTTCTGGTGGTGGTGCGCGAGCCGGACAGCCAGCTCGACAAGCAGGGCGTGATCGACTATCTGAGCCAGCGGGTCGCGAAATGGTGGCTGCCGGATGACGTGGTATTCGTCGACGAACTGCCGCACGGGGCGACCGGCAAGCTACAGAAGGCCAAATTGCGCGAGCAGTTCAAGGACTATTCGTTGCCAGAGGTTGGTGGTTAAAAAAGGCCTCAATCCGCGCCTCGTCGGCGGAGTGAGCTCGCGGTATGCCAACCGGCGTTGGCTCAGGTCTTTGAACACAGCTGGAGTAGTGGAATGAAATGCGTGCAAATCTCCAACTATCCCCACCGGATGGGTGGGCACTGCGGCTCGGGCGCACTGCGCGACCTGTTGGAATGGGCCGGGCTTGGCTGGGACGGGCCGCCGGGCGAGGGGCTCGTGTTCGGCCTCGGCGGCGGGTTGTCCTTTATGTATATGAGAGTATCCGAGCTCACGCCTCCCATCTACCTGGTAGGGCGCAACGGTGACATGGAGCTCGACTTCTGCCACCGCCTCGGCATTAAAACCGAGCGTCGCCAAACCGACGATCCCGACGAGGGTTGGCGCTGGGTCGCCGACGAAATCGACGCCGGCCGTCCCGTGATGATCTGGGCTGACATCGCCGAGCTGCCGTATCTCAGGGTACGTTTATCCAACACCCGTCATGACATCGTCGTCATCGGCTACGACGAGAGGCGCGGCGTCGCCCGGGTGGTGGACAACGATCGCGAGGAGGTGCAGGAAGTCCCCCTAAAAGCTCTGGCGCGAGCTCGTGCCTCCCATGGCTTTCCCGATCCCAATCGCCACGCGACTTACCCGATACGCTTTCCTGATCGGCTGCCTGAGCTACTGCCGGTGGCGCGCGATGCAGCGGCAAGCGCGGCGCGCAATATGCGCGGCACGGATGCGACGCTGTTCGATCCGGCGGACCTGCCCGCCGATGGTGTGGTCGCCTCCGGCCTGAAGGGCGTCAATATCTTCGTCGACGATCTGGCCACCTGGGGAGATAGACTGACTGATGACCAGCTTAACGCATCGCTAAGGGTCTTACCGGTCTTCGTCGAGAAAGCCGGCACAGGCGGTGGCTTGTTCCGCCGCCTCGAAGCGGAATTCTGCGCCGAGGTTGCCCGCCTCACGGGCGATCGATCCTTTGCCCGTGCCGCCGACGTCCTGCTCGACTGCGCCAACGCCTGGAGCCGTCTTGCTACATATGCCGCCGCCGATCAGCTTGACTGGCGGGCGCTTGTCGTCCATGCCGAACAACTCCCGTCATCCGAGCAACGCGCGGTGCAGGCGCTGGAGGAGGCGGCAAGCCCGTAGAGTCGGCGGTGAGCGCCGGCGAGACCCGACCCGCCGCTCGCGGATGCCGTCCATGAACCACAAGGCGAGCGAGCGCGGACTCGGTTGGGGCCAATAAGCTTGGAGGAATAGGGTAAATGATCTTACACGAACCTGAACTGATCGAGGCATACTCCGATAAAGGCTACTGGGGTGACAGAACCCTGCTGGATCGCTTTGCCGCCAATCGTGCCGCCTACCCGGACCGGGAAGCGGTGGTGGATCCACCCAATCGTGACGAGCTGGTCGGCACACCGCCCCAGCGGCTCAGCTGGGCCGAGTTTGGTCGGGCCGTGGACGCCACCGCCGCCGAGCTGGCACGCCGGGGCTTCGGCAAGGACGACCTACTGGTGGCGCAGTTGCCGAACATCTGGGAACTGGCCATGCTCTATCTGGCGGCGGCCAAGGCCGGCGGTCTGCTTTCCGCGTTGCCCCTGCAATGGCGAAGCAAGGATGTGGGCTATGTGAAAGAGATCACCGGCGCCAGATTCTACGCCTCGGTGGAAAGCTTCCACGGCTTTGATTACCGGGCCCTGGGGCAGGAGCTGGGCTTCGAGCACTACATTGGTCTGGCGGCGCTGACCGATATCGCCCATGGAGATCCGGGCCGGGTCCCGGAGGTGCCGGTGGATGCCAATGACATCTTCACCCTGTGCTGGACTTCGGGCACTGAGTCAAACCCCAAGGGCTGCCCCATGAGCCACAACAACTGGGAGTACATGACCAACCTGGTGTTCACCACCTGTGGCCTGCGCGAGGGTGACCGTATCCTGTGTGTGGCACCGCTGGTGAACATGACGGCGGTAGGGGTGAACTACCTCCCCTGGCTGGCGGCGGGGGGCACCCTGGTGCTGCATCATCCGATTACGCCGGAAATCCTGTTGCGCCAGCTGACCGAGGAGCACATCGAGTACACGATTCTGGTACCGGCAATGCTGAACATGATTGTCAAGCTGCCCAACGTGGACCAGCTGGATCTCTCCAGCGTGAGGACCATCACCACTGGTTCGGCGCCCCCCTCGGCCTGGTCGATGCAGGAGTTCAAGCGCCGCTGGGGCATCGAGATCGTCAACATCTGGGGCCAGAACGAGGGCACCAGTCTGGTAGCCGGCCCGGCCGATGTGCCGGACCTGGAGATGCGGGTGGATCACCTGCCCTGGTGGGGCAAGGCAGGAGTCCAATGGCCTTCCGGCGTCAGCGGGGTCGAGCTGAAAATTCTCGGCGATGAGGATGAGGAGATAACCGAACCAGGTGGCATCGGCGAGCTTTGCTATCGCAGCCCGGGTGTGTTCGCGGGCTACTTTCAGCGCCCGGATATTACCGCGGCTTCGTTCACTTATGACGGCTTTTTCCGCACCGGCGACCTTTTCATCGTGCGGGATGACAGGCACCTAGGGTTCTATGACCGCAAGAAGGACATCGTGATTCGGGGTGGTTACAATATCTCCAGTGTGGAGGTGGAGAACGCGGTGCTGGGCTTCGGCAAGGTACGGGACGTCGCGGTCATACCCCAACCGGACGAGATCATGGGCGAGCGGATCTGTATCTGCGTGGTGCCTGTTGACGAGGATAACCCGCCGACCCTGGAGGAAATCAACGACTACTTGAGGGAGCAGGGCATGAGTGTCTACAAGCTGCCGGAAAAGATGAAACTGATCAACGCCATTCCCCGCAATCCGGTGGGCAAGATTCTGAAGAAGGAATTGCGAGCCCTGTAGCCGGTTCGCCGTCATGCCTCTCATAGGGTGTCTCCAAATGACCCCGTATTGTCAAAAAATGACCTCGCTAGGCTGCTGTCACGCAACCATGGTCGGGAACAGATGGTGCTGCTGAAACTTCCACCGTTGCATAGACAGCCGGCTGGCCTAATTGCAACCGCGCATCCTGTGGGAGGAACTTTTAAGCGTTTCGACAACACCGAAATCGTCGACGAGTTTGAACGGGTTGCGGTCCAGCTTCGCGCGCGTCCGGTTCGGTGGAAACCACGGAAACGGGCGGGTTACCAACCCCGTCTCGCGCCTGCCATAACAACATAACACCAGTCAGGAGATCTTCGAAATGTCCGCTATAGCCCAGCTGAAAGCAATGCCCGAGGCCCGTGCGGCCCTCAGGGAGATTTTGGGCCAGTTTGGTTGGGGCGCGTTGGCGATTGGTGGCGTCCGGGCCGCGTGGCGTAGCCGGCTTAAGCGACAGGAGCTTCCGCGGCAATTCCTGCTTGCTCTATGGGAGCATTGGGGAGATCGTGAGGCGATTGTCGACGGTGATCGTCGGGTCACCTTCGGTCAATTCAGGGATCGAGTTCTCCGCCTGACCAATGGCCTGCACCGGCTGGGTATCGGCGAAGGCGAGGCGGTGGCCGAGGTGATGCACAACGGCGCGCCATGGTTCGAATTGATGCTGGCTTGTACGCTCAGGGACAATCCCATGCCGATGCTCAATTGGCATCTCCAGCCCAAGGAGTTGGCGGAATGTATCAACAAGGCCTCGCCAAAGGCTCTGGTATTGGGGGGCGCCTTTGTGGAAGCGGTACAGTCGGTTCGTGATCAGTTGACCACCGTCGAACACTTCATCGTGGTTGATGCTGACGAGTTGCCCGAGGGTATGATCGCCTACGAGTCACTGATCCGGGACAGCCGGTCCATACTCCCAAGCGGCAAGCTGGGCATGGCCCCAAAGACCTACAGCGGCGGTACCACAGGGACGCCGAAATACATCAACATCGACCGGGACCGGCTGACATCGGATTCGGCCGAGGCGCGGCGGGGCGCCTCCAAGGAGGAGGTGACCCGGTTGGGGTTGATGCAGATATCGGCCTTTCATTTCTACAAGATCGGCAAAATCCGGGATCCGATCAGCAACAACATCCGCACGCTGATTCCGGGGCCGCTGTATCATGCCGGGGTACAGATCGCGGTGTTGCCGTTCTTTCTCGGCGGCACCGCGGTGCCCATGAGCAAGTTCGATCCCGAGCTCATGCTTAAACTTATTCAGGACGAGCGTATCAACTGGACCTTCGTCGCCCCGACCATGCTCGAGCGCATCCTGGCACTGCCCGAGGCTCTGAAGTCCCAATACGACCTTTCCAGCATGCGGGTAATCATTTGCGCGGCGGCGCCTTGTCCGCCCAAGGTCAAGCGCGAGATCAACACGCTGTTCCGCCGCCAGGGAGCGTCGGATGATGTCTTCCATGAATACTACGGCGCTTCGGAGAGCGGCCTGATCAGCGTTCTCGCCAGCGAGGACTACCAGGAGAACCCAAAGCGCTACGACAGCGTTGGCAAGCTGCGGGCGGCGGAATGCCGGATCTATGACGAGGAGACCGGCACCTGGACCCCACCCGGCAAGGAAGGGAAGGTGCTCGTGCGCTCCCCGATGGCCCTTGCGCTGAACTACGTCGGCCTCAGCGAAGAGAAGATGAAGGAGAATTATATCGGGGTCGAGGGCAAGCTCTGGTACGACGATGGTCTGATTGGTTATGTGGACGAGGATGGTTTTCTGTACCTGACTTCGCGGATCAAGGAAATGATCATCTCCGGCGGGGTGAATCTTTTCCCCAATGAGATCGAGACGGTTATCAAGCGGCATCCGGCGGTTCTTGACGTTGCCGTGGTGCGGGCGCCGGACAAGGACCTGGGCGAGGTGCCGGCGGCGGTAATTGAGCTCAAAGAGCACCAGCAGGCCACTCGCAAGGAGATCATCGAGCACTGCAAGACGGAGGGGTTGTACGGTTTCAAGCTGCCAAAGATCGTGGACTTTGGCGAGCTGCCCCGCAACTTGGCCGGCAAGCTACCGAAAAAGCAGCTTGAGGAGAAATACTGGAAAGGTGTCGCCCGGCACGGTTAGCGGGCTGTTGGAAATGCCTTGCGCGCTCTGGCTGTTACCGACCTGTCAATCTTGTATAGGATCCGGCCGGCTCCCGGCTGATCATGGAGAACGTCAACCACGGGCGCATCTATCGCGAGGTGGGGTCAACGCCAGCGGCGGCGGCCCCGGGGACTGGCGATATCGCCATCCGGCTGACGGAAGCCCGGTGACGTGAATCGCATTCAATCGAGCCCCCGCGCAATCAGCTCCTTCATGATCTCGTTGGTGCCGCCGTAGATCTTCTGTACCCGGGCGTCGGCGTACAAGCGTGCGATGGGATACTCGAGCATGTAGCCGTAGCCGCCGAAGAATTGAAGGCACTCGTCGACGATCTCGCACTGCTTTTGCGTGCACCACCATTTGGCCATTGAGGCCGTCTCCGCGTCGAGTGCGCCGGCGATCAGGCGCTGGATGCAGTGGTCGATGAACACTTGGCCGAGAGTCACTTCGGTGCGCCGCTCGGCGAGCCGGAAGCGCGTGTTCTGGAAGTCGAGCAGACGCTTGCCGAAGGCCTTGCGCTCGCGCACGTAGGCCAAGGTGTGCTCCAGGGCCGCCTCGGCGGCAGCGATGGCGCCGACGCCGATGATCAAGCGCTCGCGTGGCAGTTGGTTCATAAGTTGGTAGAAGCCCTGGCCCTCTTCGCCGCCGAGTAGGTTCTCGGCCGGCACCCGCAGATCATCGAAGAACAACTCAGCGGTGTCCTGACCTTTCTGGCCGATCTTGTGCAGAAGCCGGCCGCGGCGGAAGCCGGGCTGCTCGCCCGGCTGTTCGACGACCAGCAGCGAGACGCCCCTGGCGGCCTCGGCCGGATTGGTCTTGCAGACGACGATCAGCAGGCCGCAGTGATGGCCGTTGGAGATGAAGGTTTTCGACCCGTTGACCACATAGTTCTCGCCTTGGCGTTCGGCCCGCGTGCGCACGGCCTGTAGATCCGAGCCGGTGCCCGGCTCGGTCATGGCAATGGCCCCCACCCACTCGCCGGAGGCGAGCTTGGGAAGCCAGCGATGCTTCTGCTCCGGCGTGCCGCAGCTGACGATGTAGTGGCTGACGATCTCATGAACGCCCTTGGCCCAACTGGTATTGCCGGCACGGGCCTGCTCCTGGAGGATCACGGCCTCATGGGCGAAGCTTCCCCCCGCCCCGCCGTATTTCTCCGGCACGTCGGTGCACAGGAGGCCGGCGGCGCCTGCCCTTGTCCACAGCGTGCGCTCGACGTGCTGCTGGGAGTCCCAGTGTTCTTCGAAGGGGGTGATTTCGGTGGCGATGAACTTCCGGACGTTGTCGCGGAACAGCGTTAGTTCTTCGTCCATCCAGGGTGATTGATTAAACGTCATGGTGTCCATGGCCTCACATTGAGAACCCGCCGCCACAGAGCAGCGTCTGACCGCTGATGTAGTTCGACTCCGGAGTGCAAAACAGATAGACGGCCCCGGCGGCCTCGGCCGGCGTGCCGGCGCGACCGAGCGGCACCATGGCCTCCATGGTCTTGAGCAGATCGGGGTTGACGCCCACCTTGATCTTGCGGCCTTCCACATCGATGCTCGCATCAGAGCCTGCTTCCGCCTCTGTGAGGCGCGTTTTGATCAGTCCGAAGGCCACGCAGTTGACGTTCACCTTGAGCCTGCCCCATTCCTTGGACATCGCCTTGGTCAGGCCGATCACCGCCGCCTTGGCGGCCGAATAGTTGGCCTGTCCAGCGTTGCCGCCGGTGCCGGCGATCGAGGCGATGTTGACCACCTTACGGAATACCTCGCGCCCTTCGGCGGCTTCTTTCTTGGCCTGCACGCGGAAGTATTCGGAGGCCGCGCGCAGAATGCGAAAGGGCGCCGTGGCGTGCACGTCCATGATCGCCTGCCACTGCTCATCGCTCATTTTCTGAATCACGTTGTCCCAGGTGTAGCCGGCGTTGTTGACGATGATGTCCAGACCGCCCAGCTGTTCGATTGCCGTGTTCACAAAGCGTTCGGCAAAATCCTCCTGTGTCACGCTGCCGATGCAGGCCACGGCCCTGCCGCCGGCGTCCTTGATCGCCGCGACCGTTTCCTCCGCCGGGGCGGCATCAAGATCGTTGACTACCACGCTGGCGCCTTCGGCGGCGAGTTTGAGGGCGATTTCCCGGCCTATCCCGCGCCCTGAGCCGCTGACGATGGCCACTTTATCTTGAAGTTTCATACGCAGTCCTGCTTTGTTGGTGATGGAAAGGACGTGTTTCAGGCCAGCGCCACCAGGGCGTCGCCGGCGAGCTTGACTTCACCCTGTTTATCGACCACGCCGATCTCGAGCCGGGCCAGTGTTTCGTGGCCGTCCTCGGTGATTTCAACGATCTTGCCGGTGCAACTCAGCCGTGCGCCGACTGGCGTGATGGCGGCGAAGCGGACCGAGAACCGGCGCAGCCGGGTCTGCGGTGCCCACTGGGTCAGAAAGCGGCCCAAATAGGCCATCGGCAGCATGCCGTGCGCGAACACGTCCGGCATGCCAGAGGCCTTGGCAAAGTCGATGTCAATGTGGATCGGGTTGTGGTCACCCGAGGCGCCGGCGAACAGTGCCAGCGTCGCGCGCGTGATGGGCGGAAGCTCGAGTGGCGGAAGCGCCTGGCCGACCTTGACCTGGTCACGAGTGGGGGCGTTCATGCTGCGTTCTCCTGCGGGTTGCGGACGACGATCACGCTGCGTGCCTCGAGCACGGTCTCGCCAGTCGCGTCCTTGATCAGCGAATCCTTGACGATGAATTCGAGCGCACCGCTCTTCTTGCCGTAGATGTCGCTAATCTTTGACTCGACGCTGAGCACGTCGCCGGCACATACCGGCGCGTGATAGGTGAAGCTTTGCTCGCCGTGCAGGATGCGTCCGATCGGCACGTTCAGCGTTTCGAGCAACGTGGTTATGGTTCCGGCATCGAGGTCGGCGCCCATCAGAAAGGTTGGTGGTGCCGGCAGGCTACGGTAGCCGGCTGCCCGGGCCGCAGACTCGTCGAGGTACTCGGGCCGCGTTTCGCCGGTGGCTTTGGCGAAAAAACGTAACCGCCCCTTCTCGACCTCGAAGCTGACGGTCGGCAGGCGCAGCCCGATGTGTTTAGTGTCGATCATAGTTCGTCCTCTTCAGGTGGCCTGGTACATCGTCACCACGCAGGCGCCGCCCAGGCCGAGATTGTGTTGGAGCGCAATGCGCGCGCCTTCGACCTGGCGGTCCGCGGCCTGTCCTCGCAGCTGTTGGACCAGCTCGGTGCATTGCGCCAACCCGGTGGCGCCCAATGGATGACCCTTGGAAAGCAGCCCGCCCGAGGGGTTGGTAACCACGCGCCCACCGTGGGTGTTGTCGCCGTCCTCGACCATCTGCTCGCCGCCACCTTCCGGCGCCAGCCGTAGTGCTTCATAAGTCAGCAGCTCGTTGGTGGCGAAGCAGTCGTGCAGTTCCACGGCGTCGAGCTCCTCCGGACCGATGCCAGCGGTCTCGTAAACCTGATCGGCGGCGGTGCGCGTCATGTCATAGCCGACCAGTTGCATCATGTTGCGCGCCTCGAACGTGCTCGGTGTGTCGGTGGTCATCGCCTGCGCCAGGATGCGCACTCGGTGATCGAGAGCGTTGGCCCTGGCGAAGGCTTCGGAGCAGACGATGGCCGCCGCCGCGCCGCAGGTCGGCGGGCAGGCCATCAGGCGGGTCATTGGGCCGATCAACACCGGGGAGTCCATCACTTCCTCCACTGTCACTTCCTTGCGGAACAGCGCCACCGGGTTGCGCGCGGCATGCCGGCTCGCCTTAGCGCGTATTTTGGCGAAGGTCTCCGCCTTGGTGCCGTACTTGTCCATGTGCGCCATGCCCGCGCCGCCAAAATAGCGGATCGCCAGCGGCACCTCGGGCTGTCCCACCAGGTCCTCGCAGATCCGGTCAAAGGGTTCGAAGGGGGTCGGCCGGTCGTTGTAGTAGCTGCCCAGCGCTCCCGGCTTCATTTGCTCGAAGCCCAGGGCGATCACGCAGTCGGCGGCGCCGGACTCCACCGCCTGGCGCGCCAGGAACAGGGCGGTCGAGCCGGTGGAACAATTGTTGTTGACGTTGATCACGGGAATGCCGGTCATGCCGATTGGATAGAGCGCTCGCTGGCCGCAGGTGGAATCGCCATAGACATAGCCCACGTAGGCTTGCTCCACCTTGGCGTAGTCCAGCCCGGCATCGGCCAGGGCCTGACGCGCCGCCTCGGCACCCATCTGGTAGTAGGGCGCGCTGGCGCCGGGTTTCGCGAACGGCACCATGCCGACGCCGCTGATCACCGCTGTGTGTTTCATGCTTTTCTCCTTACCCTCTAGGTATCACCGTGCATTGCTTGTCGCACTGCATCCCGCACCACTTCCGGTCGCTCCATGGGCAGAAAATGGGTTGTTCCAGCCAGAACGTTCAACTCGGCGGAGGGTAGCAAGGCATGTAGGCGCCGGCGCGCCCTTGGCGAGAAGGTTGAGGCGCGTTCCGCGGCCAGTACGACCATCGGACACCGCAATCGTCGGACGGCGGGCCAGGGGTTGTGTTCGGTATGGGCAAAGGTGGTGCTTTCCCATTCCGGCGTACAGGCCAAGCGAAAACGATCATCATGGGCCACGAGGCCGTGCTCAACGTAGTTTTCCAGCCATGCTTCCGGCCAGGTTCTGAAGCCACCACGGCCACGAAAGTTCTCCAGTGCGGCGGCGCGCGAGTCAAACACCCTGCGGCGACGTGCGGCTCCGGCGGCCAGTGAAAACCGCTGTGACTGGCGTAGCAGCTTGGCCGACCACAATCGCCAGCCCTGCCAGGGATCCATGATCACCGGTTCCGCCAGGATCAAGCCCCGCACCTTGTCCGGTCGTCGGGCCGCGGCCATGATACTGGTCGTGGCACCGATCGAATGACCCGCAAGCCAGACAGGCTCATCCAGACTTTCCAGCCAAGCGACAAGGTCTTCGTAGTACGTTTCCCAACCGCGGAATGTTTTAATATCGGCCGCCTCGGCGCTGGCCCCGTGGCCCCGCATATCCCAGGCCAGCACGTTGCAATCGTCAGCCAATTCGTCGAGCAGCGAGCGGTAAACCTGGCTATGGAAGCCCGTCGCATGGGCCCAATGCAGGGTGGGGCGTTCGCGCGATCCGGGCCAGCGCCACAGCGCGATTTGCCGCCCGTCCGGGGCAGTGAATCCGTCACGCTCGATCACGTCACGCGTCTCAGTAGGATTTGGGTAAGCCAAGGACATGTTCTCCGATGTAGTTGAGCAGCATTTCGTTGTTGATTGGTGCAACCTCCATTAACCGTGCCGAAGGCCATAGCGTGATGATGTCGTAGTCCCGGTCGAAACCGTAGCCGCCGTGGGTCTGCAGGGCGGCCTCGACGGCTTTGACCGCCGCGCGAGAACCCAGCAATTTCGCCATGTTGGCATGAGAACCGGCATCGCCACCGGCGTCGAACGTCGCAGCCGCGTGGATCATCATCAGCCGTGCTGCCTCCAATTCGGCCTTGGCCTCGGCCAGCCGGTGCTGTATAGCCTGATAACCCCCGATGGGGGTGCCGAAAGGTTTGCGTTCGTTGGCGTAGGCCACTGCCTTTTTGAGAGCGTAATTGCCCAGGCCCACGGACATGGCGGTGACCAGCAGGCGCTCCGAATTCAGCGCCTCGAACATTCCGGCCAGGCCCTGTCCCGGGTTGCCGATCAAGCGACCCGCGTCGAGTTTGACGTCATCGAAAAAAACCAGGTATTGCCGCTCCGGCCAACCGACGTCGATATTCAGGGGCTGTAGTTCCACGCCGGGCGCGTCGGTATCCACCACGAACAAGGACATACCCTCGGTGCGTCGTTTGACTTCGCCGGCTTTTTGGGTGCGGGCCACGACCAGCATTCGATCGGCGTCCGCCGCACCGGAAATAAAAACCTTGCGCCCGGTCAGCCGATAGCCGTCACCATCCGGTGTCGCCAGCGTGGACATCGCGAAGCTGTTGGTCCCGGCATCCGGCTCGGTGATTGCGAAGCACAGTTTCTCGGCCCCGCTGATTGTCGGCTTGACGAACCGCTCTATTTGCCCGGGTGTGCCATTGCGGATGATCGGCACTCGCGCAAACCCAGTGAGCAACAGCATGGGCAGCACCAGCCCGGCCTCGGCCAGCGTTTCCATCAGCGCGACTAGTTCCACCTGGCCGCCGCCCGAGCCCCCCAGGTCCTCGGGAATGGTGATGCCAAGCAGCCCATATTCGCCCAGCGCTTCCCAGGCCTCCTGAGGGAATCGGTGATTATCGATGCATTCGCGCATGTATTCCCGGGAAAAGCCTTCGCTCACGACGCGGGTGGCCTCGCGAATGTCACGCATGCGTTCGGCTACGCGCGCTTGGTCGAACTGGGCTTCGGACGCGATGCTCATTATCGTCTCCCCCTTGCGCTCACCCCTCCGGGGTAAATAGGTTGCGTTTGCCATCGTGGTGCACGCGGCCCGTGCGATTGAGAAATTCCTCGTTCGTCATGGCATTGAGCAGGTCCGTGTCGGTGGGAGTGTTGGCAACAAACCGCCGGCCATCGCTCAGGCGGCCCAGCACAATACCCTGGACCGGGCGGTCGGCGCGGTCGTGCATGACAGTGTAGGTCTCGATGCGGGCCTTGCCCTGCGCCTGCTCCACCAGTTCCACGACGGGGCCGGCGTCGATCTCGGCTTGCAGCCCGGCCGGATCGATCGGCCGCCAACCGCCGACGGGCGGTCTTCCGCCGTAGAGCCCCAGCGAATGCTTGCTCATGTACCAGCCCACGCCGCTGACCAATCCGGTGGTGCTTCGGTCGGCGCGGATACGGTTCATGATCTCGGCGATGGCGTGGGTGCAATAGTTGTTGCCGGGCCCGCCATGGTAAGCCAAGCCACCCGTGACGGTCAGTGGCCGGGGATCATGCACGGAGATACCCAGCGCATCGCGCGCCATCTGTACAGCGCTGGGGAAACAGCTGTACAGGTCCAGGTGATCGATCGCGTCGATCCCGAGTCCGCTGGTCGCCGCCAGCCGCTCGCCGCAGGCGGTGATCGCCGGCGAGCGGGAAAGATCCGCCCGCTGGGAGACGAACCAATGATCGTGGCCGTTTGCCGCGGCCAGGGGGTACACCCAGCGTTCAGGGTCGATGCCCAGCCGCCGGGCCTTGGCCACGGACATCATTACCAGCGCGGCGGCCTGATCCACCGCGATGAGGGCGTTCATGTGCTTGGTGTAGGGCGCGCCGACCATGCGATTTTTGGGTGAGCGCTCGGCGATATCGGCCGCCGATAAAGGGTCGCGGCGCCAGGCTCGCGGATTGTCGACCGCGACGGCGTTGAATCGGGCATAGAATTCGCCCAGCATTCGTCGGTGCTCGGCTGGGTCAAGGCCGTAGCGACGCCGCAGCGCCTGCTCGAACAACGGATAGATCTGGATGGGCAGATTGAGCCCGTGGCGTTGTTCCGCCGAATTGGTCGGCTCGCGGTCATCGCCGAGCAGTCGCGGACCCTCGCCGGTGGCGGTGTCCAGCACTCCGGACAGGCCGGCGCCCTTGCCGCGCATCTGTGTGGCAAGCGCCTCGCCGCCCGCGATCAAGATACAATCGAGACCACCGGCGGCGATGCGATCGGCATAGTAACCGACCAGCCATTGACCCATGTTCCCGCCTATGGGTGTGTAGAAGCGCTCGCCGGGGTCGATGCCCAGATGCCGCGCCAGGGTGGACGGGGCATCGGAATAAGACGGCGCCAATATGTTGAGACACGTTAACGACTGGATCTGACCCAGAACCCCGGTCACACCGCAGTCCGCCGCCGCGGCTCGGGCAGCCTCGGCGACCAGGCCTATGGGGGTGCGCTCGGTATCCGGTTCGCGCGCGCTGATCTGGCCGGCGCCGACCAGCACCGGTGTTGTTTCCTCATGAGTCGTCATCGGCGAATAACCTCCGCAACGGTATCATCTCCGGGAAAAGGCCTGCTGTTGGACGTCAGCCTTGAGTCATCTGATAGCCATCCTGCCGGATAGGCCTTTTTGAAATGGTAATGAGCCATGGGCAGGTGTTTCGCTCGCCAAAGCATCTCGAAAGAGGTAGAAGGTCGAAGCATGGGCGCGTCGCCATGATGATCGAAGTAATAGCTGTTAGAGGCCGCGCAATTGTGGTTAAGGAACACCGTCCCTTGTTGGCGTCGTTGGATATTCCGGAAGTAGCGATCGTGCACGTCTTGACGAATCTCCACGCAAGTCGCGTCCCGCTTTCGGGCGGCCTGGATGCAGCGCGCCACGTGAATGGCGTTACCCTCGACCATTTTGAAATAGGATGAACCAATCAGCGCGTATGGACCCAGCATGATGTAGAGATTGGGGTAGCCGGGTACTGTCAGGCCCTCATAGGCCTGGTAACGGTTCCGCTCCCAGAATTCGCCCAGATCCACACCGCCGCGTCCCACGACTTCATAGGAGGGCAGATTGCCCTTTTCGAAAACCTTGTAGCCGGTCGCCAGGATCAGCACATCGATCTCGTGCTCAATGCCGTCGATGGTCTCGATGCCCTTGGGAGTGATGCGTTGGATAGGGGTGGTGATCAGATCGACGTTGCTACGGCTGAAGGTGGAAAAGTAGTTGTTGGAAAATGTCGGCCGCTTACAGCCGAAGCCATATCGCGGGGTTAATTTGCCCCATAACTCCGGGTTATCGGGCAATTGCTCGCGCATGTTGTTGACGCCGGCGCGCTGGGCCCATTGCACCAGCCAAGGAAAGCGCCGATAGTAAACCGCCGCGATGATCATCAACGATTCGGTCAGCGCATCGGTGGTGGTACGTACTCCCTGCTGGGCCAGGCTCGACCAACGAAAGACGGTGCGCATCCAGCCGGGCATACGGACATCCGGTTTCTTGAGTACCCAGATGGGCGTGCGCTGATAGACATCCAGATGCGCCACCCGCGGGGCGATTTCGGGAATCAGCTGCACCGCGGTGGCGCCGGTACCGATCACCGCCACCCGCTTGCCGGTGAGATCCACTTCGTGGTCCCAGCGCGCGGTGTGCATGCGCTCGCCCTGAAAATCCTCGACCCCTTCGATATCCGGCATCTTCGGCGAGATCAACCCGCCGGTGGCGGACACTAGGTGGCGTGCGGTGACACATCCCTTGTCGGTTGTCACCCGCCACAAGTGCTCGCCTTCATCGAACTCGGCACGCTTCACGCTGACGCCGAAACGTATGTAGGGATAGAGGCCGTATTTGCTGGCCACACGGCGGGCGTAGTTCTGCAGCTCGTCACCCGGCGCGAAGACCCGCGACCAGTTCGGATTCTGCTCGAAGGAAAAAGAGTAGACGAAAGAAGTGATGTCCACCGCCACGCCGGGGTAGCGGTTGTCGCGCCAGGTGCCGCCGACATCGGCGGCACGCTCGATGATCGATAAGGATTTCATGCCGCGGCTGAGAAGCTCGATGGCCGCGCCCATTCCGGCGAAGCCGGCGCCGATGATCAAAATCTCGTGGTCGGGTTCAGGGCTCCCGTGGCGCGGCGCCCGCTGGCCACGACGGCTTTGTTGAATCCGGTCCTCCGCGACATTCATAGTGGTCCTCCTTCCAGTTTTTAGCAGGCCGCTTAGCCGCTATGCGCGAGGCGCAGTTTCGTCCGTGCCACGGCCCGGGTGCATGCTACGGGCGCCGACAAATGCCGGCGCATAAAGCCGACTATTTCGGTAACGTCCTGGCGCGCCTCCGGCAACATGGAATGAAACACCGGCCACACATGTGGCATATTCCAGCGGGCGCGCAGGGTCACGGCCACGCCGGCCTGGCGCGCACGGTGCGCTACCCGATAGGCATCATCACGGAGGGCCTCGGATTCGCTCACAGTGAGCATAAGAGGCGGCAGGCCACGGAAATCGCCGTATATCGGTGAGACATAGGGATCCCGGGGATCATGGCCGGCCAGATACAGATCGGTGGCCATCTTGATCATGCGTGGAGTCAGCATGGCATCGCTGGCCGCGTTGGCCTGGCGCGACGGTGTATCGCCAACCGCATCGGCGCCGGGTGAGATCGACACGGCGCAGGCTGGCATGCGGGGGGAGGAATCGGGCGAGGCGGCCTGCGCATCGCGCAGCCTCAGCAGCGTGGCCAGAGTGAGGTTGCCACCCGCGGAATCTCCGATCAGGGCCAGCGGCTCGTCAGGATAGTCCTCGGCCAGCGCCCTGTAGGCATGGTGGGCATCGTCGAGGGCGGCCGGGTAGGCCGCCTCCGGCGCTAGGCGGTAGTCGATCCAGAACACGCGTGCGTTCAGTCTCTTGGCCAGCTGCCCGCAAAGCTCAGCATAAGTAGGGAAACGGCCACTGATAAAGGCGCCACCGTGGAGATACAGCACGGTGGCCGTGGGCTGACTGGGACTGACACGCACCGCCGGCACGCCGGGTGGTACGGCCGGTTCATTGCCAATGGTGGTCTTGCGCGCGGTGACTCCGGACGGCAGCCCGCCCGGCAGGCGGGCCATCGCGGCGATGCGCCGTAACCGCATCACCAACTCGTCGGGACTAGCCGGCTCGCGTTTCATCAGTAGCCGAAAACCACGGTCGGCAACTCTTGCCGAGAATGATGTCATGATTTGCCTCCTGCCGGATATCAGCCCCCGGCCAGGCGATACGCCTCGCCCAGCGCGCGAGCGTATAGCCGCGGCGCGTAGCGCTTGAACCGCCACATGAAACGCCCGTCGAACTGCGGCACCACATAAAGTTGCTTTCGATCGAGGGCGTCCAGGGTCCGGCGTGCCACCTGGTCGCTGGTGGCGAAGGTCCACTTGCGCATGGCGGCATGGGCGAAATCGCCGCGGTGCTCGGGCAGGCGCGCCTTGTCCAGAATGTTGGTGGGTACCACGGTGGGACACAGGGCCGAAACATGCACGCCGGTGCCGGTCAGCTCGGCCGCCAGAGTTTCGGAGAGTGAAAGGACCGCGGACTTGGTCACGTTATACGCACTCATCTCCGGCGCCGCGCCGAAACCGGCGGCCGAAGCCACGTTGACAATGCCGCCGTAGCCCAGTGCGCGCAGCTTGGGTGCGAAGAAGTGACAACCATGAATGACGCCCCAAAGATTGACTTTGAGGCACCAGCGCCAATCGCCAAGCGGCACTTCTCCGATGCGGCCGCCTACGCCCACCCCGGCGTTATTGACCACCAACGTCATTGGCCGTCCGAGCAGCGATTCGGCCTTGTCGGCGAGCGTGGCCATCTGCTTTTCACTACCTACGTCGCAGCGGTAGGCGACAGCCCGACCTTCGCCCAATTCCGAGAGTATGCTGGCGGTTTGCTCGGCGCGCTGGCGGTCTATATCCGCGCAGATCACTGATCCGCCACGGCGCACGATCTCATAGGCGAAGCTGCGGCCGATGCCGCTGCCCGCCCCCGTGACCAGGGCCGCCGCCCCCTCGGAGGGTTTCAGTGTTTTACGCTTGGCACCGCTCACGCCGCCGTCACTCGTTCCGCTGTTGTGTCACGCCTGTTATCGTCATGCCATTGCCGGAATGCTTGGTAAGCCTGCTGGGCATCACCGGTTTCCTCGTAGGCGCGCTTCCAGGCGTGGATGACTTCCCGGTTATCGGCGTCCCATGGATGGAAGCGGGGGGAGAGAAAAGGCAGCGTATCGATCACAAAAGCTCGGGTGAAGATTCCAGGTGCGAAGTACAACCACTTAATGGCGCGCAGTGCCGAGGGGATGTTCGTGAGCTGCCGATCTTTCCAGAGGAAATACAGCCAGTTACCGTGCACCAGAGGCAGGAAAAGGGCTGTACCCAGAGCGAGCGTCGCCATGCGGATTGCGTAAGCGCGGACGCCGCCCCCGCTTACCTCTCCGAACACGTCGAAGCTGACTGACTTGTGCTCCGTCTCCTCCACGAAGTGCCAGAACAGCATGGCGGCGACTTCCTGCCTGGTATCGTCCCACAGTTCCGGATGATCGAGCATTACCTGGGAAATCACGGCCGTGAAATGCTCGAAGTTCGCGGCCATGGCGCACTGGGTGGCGCCGCCCAGGTAGCGTTGAAGGGGCTTTCTGATCGCCTTGAACACGGCCTCCGCCCGGTCTATTGGAATGCCGTGCGCGACCATCGCTTCATTCATGGCGTCATGCTCCCGTGCATGGGAGCGTTCCTGTCGAATAAAGCTGATCGCGGCTTTGCGCACTGACGGATCGTGAAGATTCTCGAGTTGCTTACTCGTGGCCTGCATGACCCAGCGCTCGCCGTCCGGCACCGCGGCCAGGATCGCGTTCATCCAGTGAGTGATCCACGGATCGTTGTTGAACCAGTGGCGCGGCACCGTCTCCGGGCTCATGCCGAAATTCAAATCCCTGTGTTCGACTTCATCGTAACCAATCTTGCGGCTCGCGATCACCATGTCGACCTCCTGAGTAGTTCGACTGTTGAGTCACTTTATTTGGGCGATTGACCAAATGTCAAGGCCCGAAAAAAGCAGTCAGTGGATATCTTCGCGCGCCGGGAAACAGATCGCGTCAGACCGGCGGGAAAGGCCGGTCGAGATACGGTACAAAAGAAAGGAAACGGAATGCCGGAGCGTGGTACCGGACCACTAGGGGGCAGGGGGTAGAGTGTGCCGGGAACCGGCGTGCTGCCGGTACTGATCGGGCGAAAGACCGAACCAGCGCTTGAAGGCACGCCTGAAATTGGCTCCGTCATGATAGTTCATCAACGCGGCGATGGCTTCGATCGAAAGCTTGCTGTCACACAGGTAGCTGATCGCTTGCCGGGATAGGATTTCGTCACGAATTTTCCTAAAACTACTGTTTTCCTCCTTGAGCTTGCGAGCGAGAGTGCGTTTGCTCATGAAAAGGGAGGCCGCTGCTTCGTCTTCGCTGAGCGAACCGGGGGGTCTCGATAGCATCATCTTCTTAAGCCGGGTCTGGTAGCTGGGCTTGTGGTTCTGAAGCTCGGCAAGCATTGATTCACATTGCTCAAGAGCCAGGCGGTAATTTTCATGATTGGCGGAGGCGTTCGGTTCCAGGCACAGTGCCATCGGCAGTTTTAGTGTGAACTTATCGGAGCCAAAACGAATGCGACCGGGCAAGTAGTCCGAGTACATCGCGTGGTACTCAGGTGTCCGGTGGGTAAAACAAATTTCAGCCTCATGTAGTGGGCGACCGACAACGAACTCGCCGAATTCAAGCAGCACCACGATCATGGTATCCGCCAGGCAACGCTCGATATCCGCGTCCAGCGGCACTTGGAAGTCCAGTCGGCATTCCAGGTGTTCTTCAGCTTCCTGCAGGTGTAGCTCGACGATGCTTGCGCGAGTAGGTAGGAATGTCTGAATCGCCTGTAGCGCGGTGAGCAGGTCCGGACTGCTCGAGGCGGCAAAACCGATGGCGCCGTGGGTCGCCGGGGTCAGACGCTTACCCAGCCGTAAGCCGAACTCAAACTGGCCCGACAACGCCAGTGCATTGCGTAAAATCCGCACCTGGTGAGCTGGCGTGAGCAGACTGTCCTCGCCCAGAAATTGCGCGATACCGAGACCGGTACCTTGCAGCAACGAGGGTAGCTGGCTGACGGTTAAGTCCAGCTCGCGGGCAATAAGTCGTGAATAGTTCGACGGAATGCCGCCTTCCGAAGCTTTCGGTTCACCCTTCTGCTGTGTCATTGATACGGTCCGTTGATAGGCATGCCTGTCTTTAAATGACCCCAGTGTGTCAATAAATGACCTCCCCGGCAAGCGAATCAACAACCACGATGCAGTCATTAAGTTACTTGCTGGAGAAAGGTCTTGGGTAAGATTACGTTCATTGAGCATGACAGTACCGAGCACATTGCCGAGTTTGAATCTGGTTCCTCGCTGATGCAGGTTGCTGTTAATAACGCTGTGCCCGGCATCGACGGAGACTGCGGTGGGGAATGCGCCTGCGGCACCTGCCACGTGATAGTGACCGATGAATGGTTCGGAAAGACCGGGGAAATAAATGATGCTGAAGAGCAGATGTTGTCCATGACTCCGGAGCGGGCAGAAACTTCTCGGCTGGGCTGTCAGATTCGAACCACTGAGGCGATGGACGGTATGACCGTTCTGTTGCCTGAATTTCAGATGTAGCGGGAGGTCACCATGTCAACCAAGTCAGGCACGAACGATGCCATGCAAACAAAGATGATTAATGCCACATCGAGATTGGTGCCTATGCACTTACAGATCAAGGCACTCAAATCTCTGATGAAAGCGAAGAAAAAGGCACTGGGGTCAACACGCCCACAGGTCAAGTTTCTCGAACAGCCCGTGCCTGACGTCAATACCCTGGCACTTGAGGATATTGACACCAGCAACCCTTTTCTGTATCGGCAAGATCAGTGGGGTGCCTATTTCAAGCGGTTACGTGATGAGGCACCGGTGCACTTCCAGAAAAGCAGCCAGTTCGGGCCATTCTGGTCGGTGACACGCTATGAAGACATTTTGTTCGTCGATAAGAATCACGAGCTCTTTTCCTCCGAGCCACAAATCATTCTGGGTGATCCTCCGGAAGGGTTGTCGGTGGAAATGTTTATCGCCATGGATCCGCCAAAACATGATGTGCAACGCCGGGCGGTCCAAGGTGTGGTGGCACCCCAGAATCTCAAGGAAATGGAGGGGCTGATCCGGCAGCGCGCCGCCGAGGTGCTCGACAGTCTGCCCCTGGACAAGGCTTTCAACTGGGTGCCGGCAGTGTCCAAGGAGTTGACCGGGCGTATGTTGGCAACGTTGCTGGATTTCCCTTACGAGCAGCGTCACAAGCTGGTTGATTGGTCGGACCGACTGTCCGGAGCATCTTCGGCGACTGGTGGCGAGTTTACCGACGAAGACATCATGTTTGACGATGCCGCGGACATGGCCTGGTCATTCTCGAGGCTTTGGCGAGACAAGGAGGCACGACGCAAGGCTGGCGAGCCTCCGGGTTTCGACTTGATCAGCATGCTACAGAGTAACGAGGATACCCGGGATTTGATTAACCGTCCAATGGAGTTTATCGGCAACCTGGCGCTGCTGATTGTTGGCGGCAATGACACCACCCGCAACTCCATGAGCGGCGGTGTGCTGGCCCTGAATCAGTTCCCCGAGGAATTCATCAAGCTGAAGAAAAACCCGGAATTGATTCCGAACATGGTTTCGGAAATTATCCGCTGGCAAACTCCACTCGCGCACATGCGCCGGGTTGCCACGCAGGACGTGGAGCTGCGTGGTCAGACCATTAAGAAAGGGGACCGCGTGTTGATGTGGTATGCCTCCGGTAATAGAGACGAACGAAAGTTCGAAAATCCCGACCAGCTTATTATTGATCGAAAGGACGCGCGGAATCATATTTCCTTTGGCTACGGCATTCACCGTTGCATGGGCAACCGTCTGGCTGAGTTGCAATTGCGGATTTTGTGGGAAGAGTTACTCAAGCGCTTTGATAACATAGAGGTCGTGGGTGAGCCCGAGCGTGTGCAGTCCAACTTTGTGCGGGGCTATTCCAAGCTAATGGTCAAGTTGACCGCAAAAAATTGAATTCACGTCCGGAGCCGATGTCATCCGAACAGTTCGATTATGTCGTGGTTGGGGCGGGCTCGGCCGGATGCGTCGTCGCCAACCGTCTATCCGAATGCGGCCGCCATTCGGTGCTGTTGCTTGAGGCCGGTCCGGAGAGTCGCCGCAATCCGTTCGTGAATATGCCGCTGGGCTTTCTGCAGCTGATCTTCAGTCGTCGCGTTAACTGGCAGTTCAATACCGAGCCGCAACGGCACATGTATGGCCGTGCCTTATATCAGCCACGAGGCAAGATGGTCGGCGGGTCCAGCGGCATGAACGCGCAGGTCTACATTCGCGGACATGCCCGGGACTACGACGAGTGGGCACGGCTCGGTTGCGAGGGGTGGTCGTATGCCGATGTGTTGCCTTACTTCCGAAGATCCGAACATTTCGAGCCGGAGTTGGCGGCTCTTGAAACGGCGTTTCATGGTCGGGGTGGCCCGCTTAATGTTGCCGAGCGCAGCTATACCAATCCGCTAAGCACGGCGTTCGTCAAGGCGGCGATGCAGGCGGGCCACCGGCGCAACCCGGATTTCAACGGACGTGAACAGGAAGGCGTGGGCTACTACTATGTTTATCAGAAGGACGGCGCGCGCTGTAGCAATGCGCGTGCCTATCTCGAACCCGCGGCGTTTCGGTCCAACCTGACTGTCCGCAGCGGAGCGCACGTCACGCGTGTGTTGCTCCAGGGCGGCCATGCCACCGGTGTCGAATATCGGAGCGGGAAGGGGCTGGCTCAGGTCCGTGCCCGGCGCGAAGTAGTTCTCTGCGGCGGCGCGTTTAATTCTCCGCAGCTGCTGATGCTTTCTGGAATCGGGCCGCGCGGTGAACTGTCCCGGCACGGGATTGAATTGCGTCATGAGCTGGAGGGCGTGGGACGGAATCTGCAGGATCACATCGACGTGTTCGTGCGTGTTAGAGCGCGCGACCGCCAGAGCATTTCCATGCATCCGAGCTACTGGTTCAAGGGCCTTCGGGCCCTGCTGCAGTATCTGAGCGGTCGTCGCGGTTTACTGTCGAGTAACGGCGCCGAGGCCGGTGGGTTTATTCGTTCCCGTGCGGAAGAGCCGATCCCCGACTTGCAACTGCATTTCGGGCCGATGCTGTACGCTGATCACGGGCGGGATATGAAGACCGCGATGAGCGGTTATGGTTACATCGTGATGATTTATGGGCTCCGGCCTTTGTCGCGCGGCCACGTCGGTTTGCACAGTGCCGATCCCTTCGCGGCACCGCTGATAGACCCCAATTATATGGCTGAGCCCGCCGATGTCGAGAGACTCGTTCGGGGGGTGCGTTTAGTCCGCAGGATTCTGGAGCAGCCGGCTTTCGCGTCTCACCACGAGGTCGAGATATCGCCGGGACCGACGCTGCGCAGTGACGAAGACCTCGCCAGATGGGTGAGGCGTAGCGGCGAGTCGGCCTACCACCCTGTAGGTACCTGTAAGATGGGGTTGGATCCAATGGCGGTGGTCGATCCCCGACTGCGCGTGCATGGCCTCCGGTCCCTGCGGGTGGTTGATGCTTCCGTTATGCCGACCCTGGTGGGCGGAAATACTCATCAGCCGGCGACCATGATTGGCGAGAAGGGGGCCGAGATGATTCTCGAGGATTTCAAGGTTTCCCGCGGCCGATCGCGGTATTGAGTGCGGCGTGCTCGTCCCCATGGCGTTTGTAATCGTGAAATCGGACCCCAAGGCACAGTAGAAAAGAGATAGGCTATGACGAACAATCAGAAACAAACGACGGTCATCGTTGGCGGCGGGCACGCGGCGGGAGCGCTTTTGACAACACTGTTGCAAAAGAAATATCAGCATAAAGTGATTCTGGTGGGCGAAGAGCCCCACCCACCCTATCAGCGCCCGCCTCTGTCCAAGAATTACCTGACAGGCGAAGTTGATCAGGGTTCACTGTATTTGAAGCCAAGTTCAATATATGAAAAGGCGGGTCATCAGTTGCGGCTCGGTGTGCGAGTCGTGCAAATCGATCGAAACAACAAAATCATCCGGTTGTCGGACCAGAGCACCTTGAAATACGATCAACTTGTCCTGGCCACGGGATCGCGTGTTCGGCGTTTGAATGCGCCGGGAGCGGACTTGAAAGGCATTCACTATTTGCATGATATAGCCGATGCGGATAACTTGCGCCAACAATTAGTTGCAGGGAAACGTTTGGTCATCGTGGGTGGCGGCTATATCGGTCTCGAGGTCGCCGCCAGCGCAAACAAGAGCGGCGTCGATGTCACCGTACTGGAAGCCGCTGATCGGCTTATGCAACGGGTTACTGGGCCGGAAATGTCCGCATTCTTTTACGCCAAGCATACTGACGCCGGCGTGGACGTACGTTTGAACACCGCGGTTACCGGCTTCGAAGCGGGAGAGCAAGGTTGTGTGACGGGCGTGAGATTGGCGAACGGCGGTATCGTGCCGGCCGATATCGTGCTTGTTTCCATCGGTGTTCTTCCGGAAACCGCTCTAGCCGAGGCCGCGGGCTTGCCCTGTGATGACGGTATTGTCGTTGACGAGTTTACTCGTACCGCGGATCCCGCTGTCCTGGCGATCGGCGACTGTACCCGCCACCGGAATCTGTTATTTGAAAAGATGCAACGACTTGAGTCCGTGGCGAATGCCGTCGATCAGGCTCGTACTGCGGCGGCGACGCTTATGGGTGAGCGCGTGCCCTACACAAGCGTGCCGTGGTTCTGGTCGAACCAGTTTAACGTACGCTTACAAATGGTGGGGTTATCTCAAAACCACGATCAGCGGGTGGTTCGCGGTGATCCCTCGGATGAAGCGTTTGTGGTATTCTATTTACGCGGAAGCCGGCTGGTGGCCGTTGACGCGGTAAATCTGCCCATGGCCTTCATGGTCGGGAAGAAGCTTGTATATCAAGGCAAGGACGTCGATGTTGAAGCATTGAAAGATCCGAGCACCGAATTGAAATCGTTGGTATAAGGCATGATACCGAAGCAGCATCGGCATTCGGTGCGACGCAGACCGTACACGGCCCGGACCTCCTCCCTGGCCAGCTGACCAAGGCCGGTGGTGCTTAGCCGATGACTTGTGAGAAAATCAGCGGGCCGCGCGGATCTTCGGCGTGACGAGCCATTACGGGGAAGTCGTCGGTCTGACGCAGGCAATGGACTCTCGCAATTCGGATTCGCGCCGTACCCCGAGGCCGGAGGAGAAAAACCATGAGAAAAAAGCGCCCGGCCGGTCCGGCCCGGTCTGATCGTCAGTTTGTATTGACATCCGCCGCTCGACTGTTTCGTGAGCAGGGCTATGACCGGACCACGGTGAAAGAAATCGCAAAAGCGTGTAATTTGCTGCCCGGCAGCCTTCATTACCGGTATCAGGCCAAGGAGGATATTCTTGTTGATCTGATGCGCCTTGGTTTGGAGCAAACCTCGACTGCTGTCTCCGAAGCCGTGGCCGGTGCGGCGGAACCCGTGGAGCAGTTGCGTAGAGGCATCAATGCGCACCTTCAGATGCTGGTCAGCGGCTCGGACATGGTCTATGTACTGTTGTTTGAGTGGCGTTCTCTGCGCGGCGAGGCACGTAAGGAGATGATCAAGTTGCGCGACCGTTATGAGTCCCTCTGGGCGACTATGCTCAAGTCACTGGCGGAGAAAGGGGTAATTCGAAAGGAAGTGGATCTTGATTTGCTGCGGCTTATAGGCCTCGGCGCGCTCAACTGGGTAGCCACCTGGTTTAGCGACGATGGTCGCTACACGCTAGAGGAGATAGGTGATTTTGTCTGGCGCATGATCCGGGACGCGGTGCTAAAGGAGCGCCGGCACGATGTGCGGACTGAATACGGTTGATCGGCGCCCCTATGGCTCTAACGTCAGGCCCCGGAGCATCGGCGCCTCGGTGAACCCCGCTCCGGCAAGGCGCGGTCTTTGGATTGATCACGACAGAAAGTTCGCCAGAAGTGGGTCTGGGCAAGAGGCGCCCGGTGGCGGATCATTGGCGGTTTTGAATCGGTTTCTGCTACACTCGCGCATTGGGCCAAGTCCCGCTCTGCTACCCAGCATGAAACGAAGCTCCCGCTAAACGCGGGCTTTTTATTCCGTATCCGTTCGTCGCCAGACGCTGGTCCGCCCGTCGGAGCCCCCATGATTGAAGACGCCAAACCCGCCGGTTTGCTCAAACGCTTTATGGCCCTGGTTTACGACGGCTTCCTGGTGATCGCCCTTTGGTTCGTCAGCGCCGGCCTGTTCGTGCTTCTCTATAACCACACCGGCCTGCCGGTGCAGGACATCAACGGCGTCACCCGCGCCGACCCGATGGTGCTGCGCGGCGTGCTGTTCCCGCTGCTGATCCTGGAAACCTGGGCCTTCTACGCCTGGTTCTGGCTGCACGGCGGCCAGACTCTGGGCATGCGCGCCTGGCGCCTGCAGGTGCGCGACTACCGGGGCGGCCCCATGCGTTTCTGGCAGACGGTGGCCCGTTTCGCCGCCGCCGGGCTGTCCTGGCTGACCCTCGGCGCCGGCTATCTGGTGGTGCTGGTGCACCCGCACCAGACCCTGCATGACCGCCTGTCGCTCACCGCCACCGTGGTGTTGCCCAAGGGCGCCAAGGCGGTCTGACCGGGGTGGAGGAATAACCGCGTGAGAGTCGACGACTTTGATTTTGACCTGCCGGAAGCGCTGATCGCCCGGCATCCCCCGGAGCGGCGCCGCGACGCCCGCCTTCTGGCGCTCACCGTGGACGCCCTGAAACACCAGCGGTTTCCCGATCTGGCCGATCATCTGCGCCCCGGCGACCTGCTGGTGTTCAATGACACCCGGGTGATTCCGGCCCGCCTGTTCGGCCACAAAAGCTCCGGCGGCCGGGTGGAAGTGCTGATCGAGCGGCTGCTGGAGGGCACCCGGGCGCTGGCCCATGTGCGCGCCTCCAAGTCGCCCAAGCCGGATACCGGGCTGGTGTTCGAGCAGGGCATCGGCGCCCGGGTCGAGGGCCGCCGTGGTGAGCTGTTCGAGCTGGATTTCACGGGCTGCGAGACCGCTCTGGAGGCGCTGGAACGCATCGGCCATGTGCCGCTGCCGCCCTACATCGACCGCCCCGACGAGGGCGCGGACCAGGAGCGCTACCAGACCGTGTANGCCCGNGAGCCCGGNGCCGTGGCGGCGCCCACCGCCGGCCTGCACTTCGACCAGCCGATGCTGGAGCAACTGCNGGCAATGGGGGTGGANACCGGCTTCGTGACCCTGCACGTGGGNGCCGGCACCTTCCAGCCGGTGCGCGTGGAGCGGGTCGAGGACCACCCCATGCACAGCGAACGGTTCCGCGTCGAGCCCACCCTGGTGGAGCAGGTCGCCGCCACCCGCGCCCGCGGCGGCCGGGTGGTGGCGGTGGGCACCACCGCCCTGCGCACCCTGGAGGCGGCCTCNGCCGGCGGCGCGCTGGAGGCCGGTGAATCGGAAACCGACATCTTTATTTATCCGGGCTANCGGTTCCGCCAGGTGGACGCGCTGGTCACCAACTTCCATTTGCCGCGNTCCACNCTGNTGATGCTGGTGAGCGCCTTCGCCGGCCGTGAGCGGGTGCTGGCGGCGTATGAGGAGGCGATCCGTGAACGCTACCGCTTCTTCAGTTACGGCGACGCCATGTTCATTGAAAGAGCGCCCGANGCGCAGCGAGGCTTTTCATGTCCCGAATGACCTTCCAGCANCTGGCCAGTGACGGCGCCGCCCGGCGCGGGCGGCTGACCTTCCCGCGCGGCAGTGTGGAAACCCCGGCGTTCATGCCGGTGGGCACCTACGGCACNGTCAAGGGCATGCTGCCCCGGGACCTGGANGACATCGGCGCGGANATCTGCCTCGGCAATACCTTCCATTTGATGCTGCGCCCCGGCACCGAAGTGATCGGCGCCCACGGCGGGCTGCACGGCTTCATGCAGTGGCAGCGGCCGATCCTCACCGATTCCGGCGGCTTCCAGGTGTTCAGCCTGGGCGAGATGCGCAAGATNTCCGAGCAGGGCGTGGTNTTCCAGAGCCCGATCAACGGCGACCGCATTGAGCTNAATCCGGAANTCGCCATGCGCGTGCAGGCGGATCTGGACAGCGACATCTGCATGATNTTCGACGANTGCACGCCGTACCCGGCCACCGAGACCGAGGCCGCCGACTCCATGCGCCTCTCCCTGCGCTGGGCGAANCGNTCCAAGCAGGCCCATTTCGACGATCTGGGGAACGATGCGGCCTGTTTCGGCATCGTACAGGGGGGCATGTACGANGCCCTGCGCCGNGAATCGCTGGAGGGGCTGGTGGATATCGGCTTCGACGGCTANGCGGTGGGCGGCCTGAGCGTGGGCGANCCCCAGGAAGANATGCTGCGCACCCTGGGCGCGCTGACCCCGCACATGCCCGAGGACCGGCCCCGCTATNTGATGGGNGTNGGGCGNCCCGAGGACATTGTCGANGCGGTGCGGCGCGGCGTGGANATGTTCGACTGCGTGATGCCCACGCGCAANGCNCGCAACGGCCATATNTTNGTCGNCGANGGCGTGCTCAANATNCGCAACGCCCGGCACCGGCACGACCTGGNGCCGCTGGACGAAAACTGTGATTGCTATACCTGCCGGCANTTTTCGCGCAGCTATCTGCACCATCTGGATCGCTGCAACGAGATGCTCGGCGCGCAACTCAATACCATCCACAATCTGCGCCATTACCAGCGGCTGATGGCCGGATTGCGGGGGGCTATCGAAGCGGGTACATTGAGCGCCTTTATTAGCGACTTCTACGCGGCTTTGGGCCGTCCCGTACCCGCGATTTAACGACGATAACGTGGAGTAACGTCATGAACTGGTTGATTTCACCCGCGCACGCTCAAACCGGTGGGGCCGCTCCTGGCGGCGGCGGTATCGAGCTGATCATGCTGGTGGTNATGGTAGCGGTGTTCTACTTCTTCCTGATCCGTCCGCAGCAAAAGCGCGCCAAGGAACACAAGAATCTGGTCCAGAGCCTGANCAAAGGCGACGAAGTGATCACCAGCGGCGGTATTCTCGGCCGGGTCACCAAGGTCACCGACGATTTCGTGGTACTGGAGATCAGCGGCAACCTCGAGATCAAACTGCAGAAACAGAGTGTCCAGGCCACGTTGCCCAAAGGCACCATTAAATCCATATAAGTCCTCGCCGGCCGAACCGGAAGACCATTATGACCCGCTATCCGCGCTGGAAATTTTTCCTGCTCCTGGCCGTGCTATTGGGGTGCGGCCTCTATGCGCTGCCCAATCTTTATCCGGACGTTCCGGCCATTCAGATCAGTGCCAACGACGCCGGCGGCCAGGTGCCGGTACCGGTTCGTGACCGGGTGCTGAGCGCCCTCGACGACGCCGGCATTGAACACGGTGAAGGCGAGACCGTTAACAACTCCTGGATGGTGCGCCTGGAGAGCACGGACGCGCAGTTGCGGGCCCGCGAGCGTATTTCCAGCCTGCTCGGCGAAGAGTACGTGGTGGCGCTTAACCTGGCGCCCACCACGCCGGACTGGCTGCGCGCGGTGGGCGCCTCGCCCATGAATCTGGGCCTGGACCTGCGCGGCGGGGTGCATTTCCTGCTGCAGGTGGACATGGCCACGGTGATCGAGCAGCGCATGGACGCCTGGTCCGGCCAGGCCAAGCTGACGCTGCGTAACGAGGGCATCCGTTACCGCAGCGTGGATATCGAAGGCCAGAAACTGGTTATTACCCTGGACGACCAGGTCGCCGCCGACGCGGCGCGGGCGCCGCTGCGCACCGCGCTGCCGGAGTTCACCCTGGACCAGTCCGAGGAGCGGCCCCGGCTGACCCTGACGCTCAACCAGACCACTCTGGATGAGCTGCAGGATTACGCCGTCGACCAGAACCGCACCGCGCTGAACAACCGGGTCAATGAGCTGGGCGTCGGTAACGCGGTGGTGCAGCGCCAGGGCGCCGACCGCATCGTGGTGCAGCTGCCCGGTGTGCAGGACGCCTCCCAGGCGCGCCGTATTCTCGGCCGCACCGCGACTCTGGAATTCCGTCTGGTGGCCGACCAGTACTCCTCCAGCCGGGCCAGCACCGGCATCGCGCCGCCGGGCACCGAGATTTTCCCGTTCAAATCCCAGAACGACCGGCCGGTGATTCTGGAGAAATCCAAGATCGCCACCGGTGATCAGGTCACCAACGCGCAGATGGGCTTCGACCAGCAAAGCGGCACCCCCCAGGTGAACGTGGAGCTGGATTCCACCGGTGCGCGCAGCATGCAGCGGGTGACCAGCAAGAACGTGGGCAACCCCATGGCGGTGCTGTTCATCGAGACCAAGACGGTGATGAAGACCGTCGAGGGTGAGGACGGCGAGCGTCGCCAGGTGCCGGAAAGCACCACCGACCAGTACGTGATCAACGTGGCCACCATCCAGGACACCCTGGGCAGCCGCTTCCGGATCACCGGCCTGGACAGCCCGGCGGAAGCGTCGGAGCTGGCCTTGCTGCTGCGCGCCGGCTCCCTGGCGGCGCCGGTAACCATCGTTGAAGAGCGCACCATCGGCCCCAGCCTGGGTCAGGAGAATATCGAGGCCGGCCTCAAGTCCATGGCGCTGGGCATGGCCCTGGTGCTGCTGTTCATGGTGATCTGGTACAAGGTGTTCGGTCTGTTCGCCAATGTGGCGCTGCTCGGCAACCTGGTGATCATCGTCGGGGTCATGTCATTGATCCCCGGCGCCACGCTCACCCTGCCGGGTATCGCCGGTATCGTATTGACCGTGGGCATGGCGGTGGACGCCAACGTGCTGATCTACGAACGCATCCGCGAGGAGCTGCGTAACGGCCGGCGCCCGCGCGAGGCGATCGAGGAAGGCTACGGCCGCGCCTTCACCACCATTCTGGACGCCAACATCACCACCATGATCGTGGCGGTGATCCTGTTCTCCGCGGGCACCGGCTCCGTGCAGGGCTTCGCGGTGACGCTGTTCATCGGCATTCTGTCCTCCATGTTCACGGCCATCATCGGTACCCGCGCGCTGGTGGAAATGACCTACGGCCGGGGCGCCCGCGCGCCGGCCAAACTGAGTATCTGAGGCGGTTATGAGTAAGGCTCCCGCGAAGCACATCAACTTCATGGCGCCGCGCAAGGTGCTCGGCATACTGTCGATCGCCCTGGTGGTGATCTCCATCGCGCTGCTCGCCACCCGCGGCCTGAACCTGGGCCTGGACTTCACCGGCGGCACCTCGGTGGTGGTGAAGAGCGAGCAGGATCTGGACCTCGACCAGGTGCGCGGCGCCGTGGCCGAGCGCGGCTTCAGCGACGCGATTGTTCAGCAGTACGGCTCCGCCCGGGAAGTCAGCATCCGCGTGGCGCCCACCGAAGGCGTCGAAGCCGACCAGGTGGGCGGCATGGTGTTCGAGGCGGTGAACGCCGAGATCGGTAATCTGGAGCTGCTCAAGGTGGAGTTCGTCGGCCCCCAGGTGGGCGACGAGCTGCGTGACCAGTCCGGCCTGGCCATGCTGATGGCGCTGGGCCTGATGCTGGTGTACGTGTGGTTCCGGTTCACCAACAAGTTCGGTGTCGCCACCGTGGCCGCGCTGCTGCACGACGTGATCATCGTGCTGGGCCTGTTCTCCCTGCTGCAGTGGCATTTTGATCTGACCGTGCTGGCGGCGATCCTCGCCCTGATCGGCTACTCGCTGAACGACTCCATCGTGGTCGCCGACCGGATACGCGAGAACTTCCGCAACACCCGGGAGACCGACCCGGAGAAGATCGTCAACGACGCCATCAACGAAATGCTCAACCGCACCATCAACACTTCCTTGACCACCGCCTTGGTGCTGTTGGCGCTGTTCTTCTTCGGCGGCGAAGTGATGCGCTCGTTCTCGGAAGCGCTGCTGGTGGGCATCGTTGTGGGTACCTACTCGTCCATCTACGTGGTCGCCAACCTGATCTTCACCCTCAACGTCACCAAGGAAGACTTCCTGGTCGTCGAAAAAGAAGAAATCGACGAAATGCCCTAAAAGCAGTTAATAGTTAATAGTTAATAGTTAACAGTGAACAGTTAATAGTTGGCCGGCATAGCCGGCCCTGGGGAAAACAGAAAGGCCGTGCCAGCGTTCATTCGCGGGCACGGCCTTTTTGTTTATGGCGACGCTCGTCGCGTCTTTTAGCTGTTAACTATTCACTGTTAACTATTAACTGCCCTCCTCACCAATCTTGTTTTTCCATCCAGGGGATGATGCGTTCGAAGGCGGCTTCGATCTGGTCCAGGGAGGTGGAGTAGCTGATGCGCAGGGCATTGCTGCAGCTGTCGCCGAAGGTTTCCCCGGCGACCGTGCAGACGCCGGTTTCGCGCAGCAGTTTGAGCGCCACGTTGCCGCCGTTGACGCCCTCCGGCAGCGACGGGAACAGGTAGAAGGCGCCGTCCGGCCGGTAACCGGTAAGGTGTGGTGTGGCCTTCACCAGGTCCACCAGCCGGTCGCGGCGGCGCTGGTACTCCACCAGCATGTTGTCGATGAAGGTGCGCTCGCCGCGCAGCGCCGCCACCCCGGCCCATTGGCAGGGCGTGTTGGCCACGGTGGTGGTGAACATGTGGTAGCGGCGCAATTTCTTGATCGCGCCCTGGCTGGCCATCAACCAGCCGATGCGCATGCCCGCCATGCTGAAGGTTTTCGAGAAGCTGGAGATCACCATCACATGGTCCAGGTCCGAGCAGCAGGACAGCACGCTCGGGTACTCCTTGCCGTCGTACACCAGGTGGTCGTAGACCTCGTCGCTGATCACGTACACGCCCCGGTACGCCGCTTCCTGCACGATCGCTTCCACGGTGTCGCGGGGATAGATGGTGCCGGTGGGGTTGCTCGGTGAGTTGAGCACGATGGCGTAGGTGTTCGGGCCGATGGCGTCGATCACCTCCTGCGGGTCCAGCTGGTGCTGGTTCTCCGCGTGCGTGGGGATCGATTTTACCACGCCGCCGTTCATGCGGATCAGCGGCGCGTAGAGCATGAACGAGGGCTCCGGGACGATGAATTCCCGCCCCGGCGCCGAGGTGGCGGTGAGCGCCAGGTACAGCGCCTCGGTGGCGCCGGTGGTGATCATGATGTTTTCCGGCACCAGGGTGCGGTTGTAGCGTTCCCCGTAGTATTCCGCCAGTGCTTCCAGCAGCTCGGGCAGGCCGGCGTCCATGGTGTAGCCGGTCTGGCCCGCGTGCAGGGCGTCCACCGCCGCTTCCACCACATGTTCCGGCGGCTTCAGGTCCGGCTGCCCGATGGACAAATGGATCACGTCCTCCATGGTCGACGCCAGGTTCACCATGCGGCGGATGCCCGGCACCGGGATGGTCAGCAGGGCCGGGTTCCAGATCGGGTCTTCGGTTTCGTAGAAGTCCGTGTCCAGGTTGATGCTGCTCATATCACCGCTCCCTTGTTAAAGACGGTTCATGCGGTCGCGCCGGCCAGGGCCAGCGATGGACGGTCGGTGAACGGACGGAGCTGTTCGAACAGATGCCCGGCCTTGAGCACCTGCTCGTCCTCGAAACGGCGGCCGACGATCTGCAGCCCCATGGGCAAGCCGTCGCCGGCCAGCCCCAGCGGCACGGACAGCGCCGGCTGGCCGGTCATGTTGAAAGGGTAGGTGAACGGCGTCCAGGTGGGCCAGCGGGTGTTGGGCCAGTCCGGCGGCACCTCCCGGTTGGTCTCGAAGGCGGTGATCGGCAGGGTCGGGGTGATCAGCAGATCGTACTTCTGGTGGAACACGGCCATCCGCTCCGAGAGCGCCATGCGTTCGTTCACCGCCGCCAGATAGTCGAGCATCGACAGGCGCTCGGCCTTGGCCACCACCTGCATCAGGCCCGGGTCCATCTGCTCGCGCTGGCGCGGCGTCAGGTCGCGGCAGGCGTTGGCGGCGCCGCCGTAGAACAGGTGGCCGAAGGCGGCCAGCGGGTTGCTGAAGCCCGGGTCCACTTCCACCACGGTGGCGCCCAGGTCGCGGAACACCTCCACGGCGGCGGCGCAGGCCCGTTCGATGTCCGGGTCCACGTCCACGTAACCCAGGTTGTTGCTGTAGGCGATGCGCAGCCCGGATAGGTCGCCCTCCAGGGCACCCAGATAATCGGTGCCGCGCCGTGGCGCCGCCTGGGAATCGCGCGGGTCGGTTTCGCAGAGCACCTGCATCATCAGCGCGGCGTCGGCCACGGTGCGGGTCATCGGGCCGGCGTGGGCCAGGGTGCCGAACGGGCTGGCCGGCCAGTGCGGCACCTCCCCGAAAGTGGGTTTGTGGCCGACGATGCCGCAGAACCCGGCCGGAATACGGATCGAGCCACCGGCGTCGGTGCCCAGGGCCAGGGGCGCCATGCAGGCGGACACCGCCGCGGCGGACCCGCCGCTGGAGCCGCCGGCGGTTTTGGAAGGGTCCCAGGGGTTGTTGGTGGGGCCGCACAGCGGGCTGTCGGTGACCCCCTTCCAGCCGAACTCCGGGGTGGTGGTTTTGCCCAGCGGCACATAGCCGTGGCGCTCCAAAGCGGCGGTGGCCGGCGAGCGCTTGTTCAGCGTGCTGGCGCCGTCGATGGTGCGCGAGCCTTTCAGGGTGGGCCACATGGGCGTGAGAAACACATCCTTGACCGCCACCGGGATGCCGTCCAGCAACCCCTGAGCCTCGCCTTTCAGATAGCGTTGCTCGGAGGCCTTGGCGATCTCCAGCGTGGTCTCGCGGTCGATCAGGCACCAGGCGTTCAGGGCATGGTCGTGATGCTGCACATGATCGAGCAGATCCGCCGCCACCTCCACCGGTGACAGCTCCCGGCGTTCGAACGCCTTCTTCAGTTCCAGCGCACTCAGGGTCCGCAGTTCCTCACTCATGGATGTGCCTCCTCTCTCAGCCTCTCAGCGGCGACCGTAGCCGCGTGCCTTATCCACCGGGTTGGCCAGCGGCTGCCCGCGCCGCCAGCGTTGAAAGTTGTCGACGAACTGGTCGCCCAGGGCCCGCCGCCAGCCGACGAAATCGCCGGCCATGTGCGCGGACAGCATCACGTTGGGGTAGCGCCACAGCGGGTGTTCCGGCGGCAGTGGTTCTTCCTCGAACACATCCAGGGCGGCGCCGGCCAGCCGGCCGCTGTCCAGCGCCCCGAGCAGGGCCCGGGTGCGCACCACGGCGCCACGGCCCACGTTGATGAACACCGCGCCGGGTTTCATCAGGCGGAAATGGCGGTCGTCGAACAGGCCGCGGGTGTCGTCGGTGAGCGGCGCCGCCACGATCACATAGTCCGCGTCGCCGAGCAGGGCCGGCAGGTCTTCCTGACGGTGCACCCGGGCGAAGGCCGAATCCTGGCGGGCCCGGCGCGCGGTGCCGACCACCTCCATGCCCAGGCCGCCCAGCACGGTGGCGATTTCCCGGCCGATCGACCCGGCCCCCACCACCAGGGCCCGGGCGCCACGGATCATGGCGGTTTCCCGGTGCCGCCAGCGCCGCTCCCGTTGCAGGGCCAGATTGGTGAGAGTGTCCTTGGCGAACAGCNGCACCGCGCCGAGCACGTATTCGGCGATGCCCCGGTCGAAAATGCCCGAGGCGTTGGTGACCGGGAAATCGCCGTTCTTGATCGGCGGAATCATCAGGGCGTCCACGCCCGCGCTGGTGGCGTGCACCCAGCGTATCGGGCAGGGGTCGGGCCAGGCGGCCTCCAGGGCCTCGACGCGGAAATCGGTGACCACCAGGATGTCCGTTTCCGCCAACGCCTCGGCGAGACCGTTGTCGCCCCGCACTTCCCGTAGCGTGATCTCCCCGTGCAGCCGTTCCAGGCCGGGCAGGGTGGGNTCGTCCTCCGCCAACAGGACGGTGACCCTGGGCTCATGCAATGCGCCTGCGCTCATGGCGTCTCCTTCAATACCTTTAATGCCTTCGGTTCAGCGGGTTTCTTCGAGCGCGTCCTGGAACAGGTCCACAGCTTGATCGATCTCCTGCCGGCTGGCGGTGAGCGGCGGCAGCCAGCGCACCACCTGGCCATGGATGCCGCAGCGCAGCAGCAGCAGGCCGTTCCGCTCGCAGGCCTTGAGCAGGGCGGCGGCGCGCTCGCCGTCGGGCTGGCCCGGCGCCTTGACGATTTCCATGCCCAGCATCAGGCCCATGCCGCGCACCTCGTCGATGCAATCGTGACTGTCCCGCAGCGTGCGCAGACGTTCGAACAGGTAGGCGCCCTCGGTGGCCGCGTGGCTGACCAGCTCCTCCTGTTCCATCACGTCCAGGGTGGCCAGGGCGGCGGCGCAGGCCACCGCGTTGGCGCCGTAGGTGCCGCCCTGGGACCCCGGCGCGCCGCTGGACATCAGGGCCCGGCTGGCGGCCACGGCGGACAGCGGGTAGCCGCTGGCCAGCCCCTTGGCGGTGATCAGCATGTCCGGCTGAACGTCGAAATGCTCGTGGCTCCAGAACCGCCCGGTGCGCCCGTAGCCGGCCTGGATTTCATCGGCGATCAGCAGGATGCCGTGCTTGTCGCAGCGCTCGCGCAGGCCCTGCATGAAGCGCTTGGTGGCGGGGTAGTAGCCGTATTCCCCCTGCACCGGCTCGATGATCATGGCGGCGGTGTCCGAGGGCGCGGACTGGGTCATCAGCACGTGGTCCAGCTCGCGCAGGCAGAAGTCCACGGTGTCGTCCTCGCTCCAGCCGTAGCGGTAGCTGTGCGGGAAGGGGCTGAAGCTGACGCCGGCCATCAGCGGCTGCCAGCCGGTGCGCACCTTGGTGGTGGAGGTGGTCATCGAGGCCGCCGCCAGGGTGCGGCCGTGAAAGCCTCCGGTGAAGGCGATGATATTGGGCCGGCCGGTCGCCTGGCGGGCCAGACGCAGGGCGGTCTCCACCGCTTCGCTGCCGGAGTTGGAGAACGCCACCGCGTCGAGGTGCCGGGGCAGATGCTCGTAGAGCCGGTCGGTGAGACGCAGCATATTGGGGTGAGTGACGGTGGCGTACTGGGCGTGCACCAGCTTGCCGACCTGATCGCGGGCGGCTTCCACCACCTTGGGGTGGCAGTGGCCGGTGGCGGTAACGCCGATGCCCGATGTGAAATCCAGCCAGCGACGGCCTTCGCCGTCAAACAACCAGCTTCCTTCGCCCCGTTCCGCGCAGATCCCGCTGGACTGCACCAAAAGTGGAGACAGATGATTCATGGCTTGCTCCTCCATACCCGATTCCCGGGGGAGGTACGCGCTGGACCCGCCTTGTGATCAAGACCGGTTCAGCGGCCCCCGCCCAGGGCGCCTTGAATCCGCGCACCGATTTGGTCGGTGCCGCACGCCGGGTGCCCGGCGGCGAGGTCCGACACCAGCGTCTCATGCAAATGCCGGGCCGCGCCATAAAAAATCGGCTCTTTTTCGCCGAGCCAGTCGAGCATCAACGCCAGGCTGAAAAGGGTCGCGCGCGGGTCGGCGATACCCTGGCCGGCGATGTCCGGCGCGGAACCGTGGGTGGGCTCGAACAGGGCCGGCTGGGACGGGTCCGCCGGGTTCAGGTTGGCGGACGGTGCCACCCCGAGCCCGCCGGCCAGCACCGCCGCCAGGTCGGTGAGAATGTCGCCGTGCAGGTTGCTGGCCACCACCACGTCGAAGCGCCACGGCGCCTGCACGAATTTCATCGCCGCCGCGTCCACCAGCTCGTGGTGGGTGGCCACGTCCGGGTAGTCGGCGGCCACTTCCTCGAACACCCGGTCGTAGAGGGTGCCCCAGAACGCCTGGGCGTTGCGTTTGGTGATCAGGCATACCTGCGATTCACGGGGCTCGCCGTCGGCGCCGTCGAAGCGGCGCGGGCTGTTTGAGTCGGCCCGTTCGGCGGCCCGTTGCCGGGCGCGTTCGAAGGCGTGGCGTATCAGCCGCTCGGTGGCGGTGTAGGTGAACACCTCCAGCTGCGTGGCGATTTCCTCACGGGTGTCCGCGCGCAGCCGGCCGCCCTGGCCGACGTACTCGCCTTCACTGTTTTCGCGGATCACCAGCATGTCCAGATCGCGGGCGCGGTCGTCGGCCAGGTACTGAACGGTGCCGGGGTAGAAGCGGGCGGGCCGTTCGCAGGCCCACAGGTCCAGACCCTTGCGCAGGGTCAGTAGCGGCGCCAGGGAGACGCCGTCGGGGAGACAGTAACGTTGCGGGTCGCTGAGCGGCCCCGGGTCGCCCAGGGCGCCCAGCAGCAGGGCCTGGTACTCACGCAGCCGTGGCAGCGCGTCCTCCGGCATCATGGCGCCGTGGCGCCGGTGCCAGTCGGTGGCCGGCCACGGCAGCACGTCGTACGCCAGGGGCAGGTCGTGGCCGTGGATCAGCGTCTTGAGCACCGCCTCGGCCACGGCCATCACCTCCGGGCCGATGCCGTCGCCGGGTAGCAGCGCAACGCGCGCGGAAGTCGCCATAACGGCTCCTGTCGGATGAAGGGGGTATCAGCCCATGCAGAGGTACTTCACCTCCATATACTCTTCCATGCCCTGGTGGGAGCCTTCGCGGCCCAGGCCGGACTCCTTGACGCCGCCGAACGGTGCCGCCGCGTTGGAAATCAGGCCTTCGTTGATGCCCACCATGCCGGCTTCCAGCGCTTCGGCCACGCGCCACACGCGGTGGATGTTCTCGCTGTAGAAATAGGAGGCCAGACCGAACGGCGTGTCGTTGGCGATGCGGATGCCTTCCTGCTCGTCCTTGAAACGGATCACCGCCGCCAGCGGGCCGAAGGTTTCCTCGTGGCAGAATTCCATGTCGGCGGTGGCACCGGTGATCAGTGTGGGCTGAACGAAGTTGCCGCCGCGCTCATGGGCGCCGCCGCCGAGCACCACCTTGGCGCCCTTGGATTTGGCGTCCTCGATATGCTCAAGCACTTTCTTGGCGGCGCCGGCGTTGATCAGCGGCGCCTGGGTGACGCCCTCTTCAAAGCCGTCGCCGACTTTCAGTTTCTCCATCGCCGCCTTGAGTTTTTCCACGAACGCATCGTGCACGCCGTCCTGCACCAGGAAACGGTTCACGCACACACAGGTCTGGCCGGTGTTGCGGAACTTGCTGGCGATGGCGCCTTCCACGGCCTTGTCCAGATCGGCGTCGTCGAACACCAGGAAGGGCGCGTTGCCGCCCAGTTCCAGGGATACCTTCTGGATGTGCTCGGCGCAGTTGGCCATCAGCTGGCTGCCCACCTCGGTGGAGCCGGTGAAGCTCACTTTGCGCACCACCGGCGAGCTGGTGATGGTGTCGGCGATGGCCGCCGCGGAGCCGGTGATGATGTTGATCACCCCGGCGGGGATGCCGGCGCGCTGGGCCAGCTCGGCCAGCGCGAAGGCGGAATAAGGAGTGGCGCTGGCGGGCTTGACCACCATGGTGCAGCCCGCCGCCAGGGCGGCGCCGGCCTTGCGGGTGATCATCGACGCCGGGAAGTTCCACGGCGTGATCGCGGCGGTCACCCCGATGGCCTGCTTGATCACGACGATGTGCTGGCCGGGCTTGGCGCCGGGGATGGTGTCGCCGTAGGCGCGGCGGGCTTCCTCGGCGAACCATTTGATGAACGACGCGGCGTAGGCGATCTCGCCCTTGGATTCCGCCAGCGGCTTGCCCTGTTCCAGGGTCATCAGCGCGCCCAGGTCGTCCTGGTGCTCCATCATCAGGTTGTACCAGGCGTACAGCAGGTCGGCCCGCTCGCCGGCGGTCTTGGCGCGCCAGGCCGGCAGCGCGTTGTCGGCGGCGGCGATCGCTTGCAGGGTGTCCGCTTCCTTCATGCGCGGCACGGTGCCGATGATCTCACCGTTGGAGGGATTGTCCACGTCGATGGTGGCGCCGTCCTCGGCGTCGCACCACTGGCCGTTGATAAAGCACTGCTGGCGGAAAAGGGACGGGTCCTTGAGGTTGAACTGGGTCATCGGGAGCTCTCCTGAAAGCGTTCTTAGCGCGAAAAAAATCAATGCTTCAACGCTAGCAGAGCTCGGCGCCCAGGCCTATCCCTTATGGATGGGTTTTACGCATCGGGGCGAGAGGAAGAAACAGCTGCAAGCCTCAAGCGGCAAGCAGGTCGTGCTACGGAGTGGCTTGTAGGAGCGGGCCTTGCCCGCGAAAGGGTGGCCCTGGCCACCCGGCGGGATACCAGAGGCGTTGTTTGAGCTGTCGTTGCAGAAGCCTCTGGGATCCTGCCGGGAGCTTTGCTCCCTTTCGCGGGCGAGGCCCGCTCCCACAGGCCCGGCTCAGCCGCGCTTAAGACTGTCGGTCAGGTGGGGTTTGATCTTCTGCAGCAGGCCTTTGAACACTTTCGGGGTGCCGGCCACGATGTTGCCGCGCTGCAGGTGGCTGTGGCCGCCGGCCACGTCGCCCACCAGGCCGCCGGCCTCGGTGATCAGCAGCGTGCCCGCCGCCATGTCCCACTCCTGCAGGCCCAGCTCGAAGAAGCCGTCCATGCGGCCGGCGGCCACCCAGGCCAGGTCCAGCGCCGCGGCGCCGGGCCGGCGCAGGCCGGCGGTGGATTCCGCCACCGCCCGGAACATGCCCATGTAGGCGTCCATGTAGGCCATCTGGTCGTTGCGGAACGGGAAGCCGGTGCCGATCAGGGCGCCATCCAGGCCGGCCCGGTTGGTGACGCGCAGGCGGCGGCCGTTGAGAGCTGCGCCGCGGCCCCGGCTGGCGGTGAATTCTTCCTCGCGCAGCGGGTCGTACACCACCGCGTGCTCCACCTTGCCCTTTACCTTCAAGGCGATGGACACCGCGTACTGCGGCAGGCCGTGGATAAAGTTGGTGGTGCCGTCGAGCGGGTCGATCACCCACAGGTAATCGGCGCCGGCGCCGGTGCCCGGCTGTTCGCCGCTCTCCTCGGCGAGGATGCCGTGCTCGGGGTAGGCTTTGCGGATGGCGTCGATGATGCGTGCTTCCGCGGCCCGGTCCACCTGGGTGACGAAGTCGTTGGCCGCCTTCCGGTCCACGGACAGGGGGTCGTTGTTCTCCGCCGCGCGGCGGATCAGGTTGCCGGCCTGGCGGGCGGCTCGCAGGGCAATGTTCACTTGCGGCGCGTGCATGCAATCATCCTGTCGGGTTCAAAGAGCGCGATCACCCGCTGCGGCGGGGCCGGCGGGCGTTTTGGGAGGCGGATTGTAACAGAGCCGGAGGGAGGAGGGCAGATCAGAATCTGCTAGACTAACGCGCTCTCCATTCCCGGATTCGGATACCTCATGTTAGAGAACGTGCGCGTGGTGATGGTGGAAACCACGCACCCCGGCAACATCGGCGCCGCCGCCCGCGCCATGAAGACCATGGGGCTGGCGGACCTGCGCCTGGTCAGCCCGGCGGTCTATCCCAGCGCCGAGGCCACCGCCCGCGCCTCCGGCGCCGGCGATGTGCTCAGCGCCGCGCGGGTCTGCGCCGACCTGGACGAAGCCCTCGAAGGCGCCACCCTGGTGATCGGCACCAGCGCGCGCCAGCGGCGTATTCCCTGGCCCTGCCTGACGCCGCGCCAACTGAGCGCCCAGCTGCAGCGCGAGCCGGAAAGCACCCGCATCGCGGTGCTGTTCGGGCGCGAGGANCGCGGCCTGACCAACGACGAACTGCGCCGCTGCAACCTGCANGTGACGGTGCCCGCCAACCCGGACTACGGCGTGCTCAACGTGGCGTCGGCGGTGCAGCTGATCGCCTANGANCTGCGGCTGGCNCTGGTCGGCGAGGACGCCGANCTGCCCGAGGCCCGCGCCCGCCGCGAGGCCATGCCGCTGCCGGAAATGTTCTGGGANGAGCCGCCGGCCAGNAACCAGGCGGTGGCCGGCTTNCTGGATCACCTGGANCAGGTGATGACNGANAGCGGTTTCCTGAACCCGGAGCAGCCCGGNCAGGTGATGACGCGCATGCGGCGATTGTTCCTGCGCGCNCGTCCGGACAAAATGGAAATCAGCATCCTGCGCGGTACGCTGGTGGCGATACAGAAGCANGCCGCNCGCCAGGCNGCGGTGGACANNCCCCGCGACGACGAGCCGGGGACCAGNCAGAGGTAATTATGTTCAAGCAAGTGAAAGAGGACATCGCATCGGTTTTCAGCCGCGACCCGGCGGCNCGCAANACCNTNGAAGTGNTGCTCAACTANCCNGGCCTGCACGCGGTGCTGTTCCACCGTCTGGCGCANTGGNTGTGGCANCACAACCTCAAACAGCTGGCCCGNGTCNTGTCCACCTTCAGCCGCTGGNTNACCGGCATCGAGATNCACCCCGGCGCCAAGATCGGCCGGCGCTTTTTCATCGACCACGGCATGGGCGTGGTGATCGGTGAAACCGCGGAAATCGGCGACGACGTCACNCTCTACCACGGCGTNACCCTGGGCGGCACCAGCTGGGACAAGGGCAAGCGCCACCCGACCCTGGANGACGGNGTGGTGGTCGGCGCCGGCGCCAAGGTGCTGGGCCCGTTCACCGTGCACAAGAANGCCAAGATCGGNTCCAACTCCGTGGTCACCAAGGAGGTGCCGGANGGCGCCACCGTGGTCGGCATCCCCGGCCGCGTGATCGGCCGGCCGGTCAGCGAGCAGGAGAAGAACCGCCAGGAAATGGCTGAGAAAATCGGCTTCCAGGCCTATGGCGTCAGCAACGACATGCCCGACCCGGTGGCCGAGGCCATCGGCGCGCTGCTGGACCACATGCACGCGGTGGACGGCAAGCTCGACCGGGTGTGCGACAACCTCAAGCGCCAGGGCATCCAGGGTTGCGACGAGAAACTGCCAGAGCTCAACGCCGAGGACTTCGAGCCGGTGAAGGCGCGCGGCGGCACCGACTGAAGACACCTGGATGATTCAGACTCTGACGCGCTTGTTCCCGCTGTGGGCGGTGCTGTTTTCGATATTCGCGTTTCTGTTTCCGGGTGGGCTGGCGCAGCTGTCCTGGGCGATCGTGCCGCTGCTGATGCTGATCATGTTCGGCATGGGCATGACGCTCACCTGGGCGGATTTCGCGGATGTGGCGCGGCGCCCCGGCGGTGATTGGCCTGGGCGTGCTGCTGCAGTTCCTGGTCATGCCGCTGGTGGCGCTGGCGCGTGGGTCTGTTGCTGGCGCTGCCGCCGGAGCTGCTGCTGGGCTTGGTGATCGTCGGCGCCTGCCCGGGCGGCACCGCGTCCAATGTGATCTGCTATCTGGCGCGGGCGGACGTGGCGCTGTCCATCACCATGACCTCGGTGTCCACCCTGGTGGCGGTGGTGGCCACGCCGCTGCTGGTGTGGGTCTACCAGGGCCAGAGCATCGAAGTGCCGGTGATGTCCATGCTCGGCTCCCTGGTGCAGATCGTGCTGCTGCCGGTGATCGCCGGCACCTTGCTGAACTCCCTGTTTCATCGCCCGCTGGAGCCGGTGCGGGCGGTATTCCCGCTGCTGTCGGTGGCCGCCATCGTGCTGGTGATCGGCGTNATCGTGGCGCTCAACCGGGACCGCATCGCGGTGGGNGGCGCGGCGGTGATGCTGGCGGTGGTGCTGCACAANGGGCTGGGGCTGGCGCTGGGGTACGGCGGCGCGCGGTTGATGCGTCTGGACCCGCGTCGCGCCCGCACGCTGGCCATCGAAGTGGGGATGCAGAATTCCGGCCTGGGCGTGGCGCTGGCGGTGAAGCATTTCTCCGCCGGTGCCGCGCTGCCCGGGGCGCTGTTCAGCGTCTGGCACAATCTGTCCGGGTCGGTGCTGGCCTGGTACTGGCGGCGCCGGCAACCGTAAAAGACGGTAATGCGGCCTGCCAGAGCGCCGCCGGGCTGGCAGACTGACCCTTAATGAAACGTCTCTCCCAAATCCTCGTGCTGTTGCTGCTGATCGCCGCGCCGCTGTTCGTGCTCGGCCTGCACCAGCAGTGGTGGTCGGNGCCGCGTCACTGGAACCCCTTCATGCCGCTGCACGTCACCGATCCGGTGACGCCGGTGACCGGCTGGAAGCTGTCGCGACTGGAGGGCCGGCCGCAGGCCTGCCTGGACGCGTTAAACACCGCGCCGGAGGACGCCCTCGACCACCTGCCGCTGGAGGACTACACCCCGGTGGAGAGCTGCCCGCTGACCAACGTGGTGCGGGTGCGCCGCACCGGGGTNACNTTCAACAACAGCTTCGTGGCCCGCTGCCCGCTGGCGCTGGCCTGGGTGATGTTCGAGCGCCACGGCCTGCAGCCCGCCGCCCGCGAACAGTTCGATCAGCCGGTCCGGACGGTGTGGCACTACGGCACCTTTTCCTGCCGCAATATTTACAACCGGGAAGAGGACCGGCGCAGCGATCACGCCACCGCCTCGGCGCTGGACCTGGCCGCGCTGACCCTGGCCGACGGCACCCGCATTTCAGTGCAGGACGACTGGGACGGGGAGGGCGACAAGGCCGCGTTCCTGCGCAGCCTGCAAAACCGGGCCTGTGAGTACTTCGGTACCGTGCTGGGGCCGGACTACAACCAGGCCCACGCGGACCACTTCCACCTGGGCCTGCGGGGCTTCCGGATCTGCCGCTAGCCGTGCCGTTCGCGGGGCAGCGTCAGGTACACCCCGACAATCAGCAGCGGCGCGCCCAGCAGATGGTGCCCGCCGAGCGCGGCGCCGAGCACCAGGAACGCGAACAGCGCGGTGAAGAACGGCGTGGACAGGCGCACCACGGTGGCGGCGGTGGGGGTGATGTGCTGGCACGCCAGCGGGTAGAGATAGCCCGGCGCCAGCGTCGACACCGCCGCCAGGCCCAGGAACAGGCCCCACTGGCCGGCATCGGGCACCGCCGCCGCCGGGCTGGCGAACGGCACGCTCACCAGCAGGCCGAGCACGCAGCCGATCAGCACCACGCTCCAGCCCTGGCCCTGCAGCCGGGTGCCGGCCTGCGAGTAGAGCGCCATGGCCAGGGCCGCCGCCAGCCCGCAGGCGTCGCCGATCAGCCGGCCCTGGTGGTCGGCCCGGGCCGTATCCGGGCCGCCCAGCAGTACCACCGCCAGGCCGGCGAACGCCAGCAGACCGCCCAGTGCCTCGCGGCCGGCCACCGGCTGGCGGCGCATCAGCCTGAGCAGCATCACGAAGAACGGGGACGTGGAAACCAGCAGCGACACGCTGACCACATCACTGAGATAGAACCCCACCGTGGCGAGCACATAGTAACCGCCCAGCAGCACCCCGCCGTACAGCGTGCGGGTGTTGGGACGCTGGAAGCCCCGGGTCAGGGTCAGCAGCACGGCGAGCAGCAGGGCGGCGGTGAGAAACCGGAACACCAGGGTGGTGCCGGTGGGCAGGTCGCGCAGCAGCGCCACCCAGATGCCGGTGGCGCCCCACTGCGCGCTGGCCAACAGGGCCAGGGCGGTGCCTTTTTGTGTGTCGGCATTCATGCCCCGCCCTCCTGGATGGGGAGTCTCAGACGTTAAACAGGAAGTTCAGCACGTCGCCGTCCTTGACCACGTACTCCTTGCCTTCGGCGCGCATTTTGCCGGCTTCCTTGGCGCCCTGTTCGCCGTTGCCGGCGACGTAATCGTCATAGGCGATGGTTTGCGCGCGGATGAAGCCCTTCTCGAAGTCGGTGTGGATCACGCCGGCCGCCTGCGGCGCGGTGGCGCCGATCTTGATGGTCCAGGCACGCACTTCCTTCTTGCCGGCGGTGAAGTAGGTCTGCAGGCCGAGCAGCTCGTAGCCGGCGCGGATCACCCGGTTGAGGCCGGGTTCTTCCATGCCCAGGTCGGCCAGGAAGTCGGCTTTTTCCTCGTCGTCCAGTTCGGCGATCTCGGATTCGATCTTGGCGCAGATCGGCACCACCGAGGCGTTTTCCTTCGCCGCCTGCTCGCGCACCAGGTCCAGCAACGGATTGTTGTCGAAGCCGTCCTCTTCCACGTTGGCGATGTACATGGTGGGCTTGAGGGTGAGCAGGTTGAGGCTGCGGATTGCCTTGCGCTCGTCATCGCTGAGGTTGGCGGCGCGCGCCGGTTCGCCCTCGTTGAGCAGCGGCAGCAGCTTTTCCAGCACCGGGATCAGCGCCTGGGCGTCCTTGTTCTGGCCCTTGGCGGCTTTCTGGGCGCGCTGCAGGGCGCGGTCCACGGAGTCCAGGTCGGCCAGCGCCAGCTCGGTGTTGATCACGGAAATGTCATCCAGCGGCGATACCTTGCCGGCCACATGGATCACGTTCTCGTCGTCGAAGCAGCGCACCACATGGGCGATGGCGTCGGTGTCGCGGATGTTGGCCAGGAACTGGTTGCCCAGGCCCTCGCCCTTGGAGGCGCCCGCCACCAGACCGGCGATGTCGACGAACTCCATGGTCGCCGGAATCACCTTCTCCGGGCTGACGATGGCGGCCAGCTTGTCCAGCCGCGGGTCCGGCACCGGGACCACGCCGGTGTTCGGCTCGATGGTGCAGAACGGGAAGTTCTCGGCGTCGATGCCGGCCTTGGTCAAGGCGTTGAAAAGGGTGGATTTGCCCACATTGGGCAGGCCCACGATACCGCACTGAATACCCATAACTGCACCTCCGTTTTCGAGGGCGCAATGCTACTCAAGCGCGGGCCAAAATGCGACAGGCGAGAAACGACGGGTTGCCAGGGAGCCGGCTCCGGGGGGCGCTGCCGCCGCTCAGCGCGGCCGGGGGCACCGCTAGACTGGCGCCATAAAGGAGGGAAGGACGCCATGACCGAACGCATCCTCTATCAATTTCCGATATCCCATTACTGCGAAAAGTCCCGCTGGCAGCTCGACTATAAAGGCCTGGTATACCGCACCCGCAACCTGCTGCCGGGGCCGCACCGGCTGCGCACCCAGTGGATGGCGCGCATTAACACTCTGCCGGTACTGCGTGACGGCCAGCGGGTGGTGGGGGATTCCACCAAAATCGCCTACTACCTGGAAAAGCATTACCCGGAACGCTCGCTGATTCCCACCGACGCGGAGTCCCGCGCCCGGGTCATCGAGCTGGAACAGCAACTCGACCGGGTGGCGGTGCACGTGCGCCGCTGGCTCTACGGCCAGATTATCGACCGTCCGGAAGTGATGGACGCCATGCTCGATCCCTACCGGTTGCCGTCACCGGTGCAGAAGGTCCTGGCGCCGGTCACCCGGGAAGGNGTTCGCCGCCTGTACCGCATCGAACCCAAGGCGGTGGCCCACTCNGGGCAACGGCTGGAAGAGGGGCTGGAACTGGTGGAGGAGACCTTGCGGCGCGGCAACGGCCGCTACCTGGTGGGCGAGCGGCTCACCCTGGCGGACATCACCGCCGCCGGNCTGCTGGCGCCGCTGGTCAGCCCGGCCGGTACGCCCTGGGACATNTTCGAGGAAGGCACGNTGCCGGCGGCGCTGCAGAAGCANNTNGANGATNTGCGCNNNCGNCCNGCNGGNCAATGGGTGCTGGCNCGNTACGCCGAGGACCGGTNANCGCTNGCTACGAGGCGCGGAAGCCGTTGAGGCCGTTCATGGCGTGGCTGAATTCGCCGCGCAGCATNTCCGGGGTAAACCGNACCGCNTCGTCGATGGCCCGTTCGATCAGCTCACGGTCGGCGGCGGAGGGTTTGTTCANNACNTGGGGGGTGACCAGCTGGGCGCTGCCCGGGTGGCCGATACCAATACGCAGNCGGTAGAAGTCCTTGCTGTTGCCGTGGCGGGCAACGATATCGCGCAGACCATTGTGGCCGCCGTGTCCGCCGCCCTGCTTGAAGCGGGCCACGCCCGGGGGCAGGTCCAGTTCATCGTGGGCCACGAGCATCTGCGTGACGGGAATCTTGAAGAAGTTCGCCAGGGCCGAGGTGGATTGGCCGCTGCGGTTCATATAGGTGGTGGGCACCAGCAGGCGGATGGTTTCGCCTTCGAAGGTGAAGGTGCCGGTGGCACCGAANTATTTCTTGTCTTCGTTAAGAAAGATGCCCTGGGCACGGGCCAGGGCATCCACATACCAGACTCCGGCGTTGTGGCGGGTGGCGTCGTATTCGGGGCCCGGATTGCCCAGGCCCACGATCAGTCGTACCGGTTCCGCCATCATCGNNCTCAGTCTTCGGANGGCTTCTCTTCGCCTTTNCCNCCGTCTTTCTCGGCGGCGTCTTCCTGACCGTCCTCGTCCTCATCGTCNTCGCTGGCACGNACTTTCGGNGTGTGNACGGCAACGATGGGCTGGTCGTGGTCTTCACCGTAGGCCAGCTGNGTCAGNGTCACNCCGGNGGGCAGCTTGATGTCGGACAGGTGCAGCACCTGGTCCAGCTCCACGGCGNTCANGTCCACCTCGATGTATTCCGGCAGATNCTTGGGCAGNCAGCTGATTTCCACTTCGGAAATGTTGNGGTGGATTTCGCCACCNTGCTTNTTCACACCGATGCAGGCTTCTTCGTTGGTGTAGTGCAGCGGCACGGTCATGGTGATTTCNTGGCCGGCTTCCACGCGCATGAAGTCNGCGTGNATCGGGAAACCGCGGGCCGGATCGCGCTGCAGATCGCGCAGAACCGCCTGCTGCTTNTTGCCGTCCAGCTTCAGCGTCAGGATGTGGCTGTAGAAGGCCTCGGTTTCCAGGGCTTTCTTCAGCTCACGGGTCTCCAGTGAAATCATCACGGGGTCGGCGTGGCCGCCATAGATAATGGCCGGNACGCGACCGTGCAGACGACGCAGGCGGCGGCTCGCACCTTTCCCCGTGTCGCTGCGGCTTTCAGCGGTCAATTCGAATTCGTTGGACATNGTCCTGTCTCCATTAAGCTCTCCGGCACCCCGCGACCAGGCGCACCGAAAAGGTTGCGATAAGCCCGAAACGGGCGTCCCCGGAACGGGGAGGGGGCGGATTATGCCGGAAATCCCNGGNCTACACCAGTTCCAGGCGGTCGAACATGGCGGACAACGANTCNTCGTTGTTCACCCGGCGGATGGTTTCCGCCAGCATCGGCGCCAGGCGCAGCACGCGGATCTTGTCGCACTGACGNCCCTGCTCGGACAGCGGGATGGTGTCGGTGACCACCANCTGGTCCATGGCGCTGTTGCTGATGTTGTCGATGGCCGGGCCGGACAGCACCGGGTGGGTGCAGTAGGCGATNACCTTGGCGGCGCCGTGGTCCTTGAGGGCCTGGGCGGCTTTGCACAGNGTGCCGGCGGTGTCGACGATGTCGTCCACCAGCACGCAGGTGCGGCCTTCCACCTCACCGATGATGTGCATCACCTGGGANTCGTTGGCCTTGGGGCGGCGCTTGTCGATGATCGCCAGNTCNGCGTCGTTGAGCTGCTTGGCCAGGGCGCGGGCACGGACCACGCCNCCCACGTCCGGGCTNACCACCATCANGTCGTCGTGCTTCTGACGCTCGATGTCGGCCACGAACAGGGGNGTGCCGTAGACGTTGTCCACNGGNATGTCGAAGAANCCCTGNATCTGGTCGGCGTGCAGGTCCACGGTCACCACCCGGTCGATGCCCACGGCGGTGATCATGTCGGCNACCACCTTGGCGGTGATCGGCACCCGCGCGGAACGCACCCGGCGGTCCTGGCGGGCGTAACCGAAGTAGGGGATCACGGCGGTGATGCGGCCGGCGGAAGAGCGCCGCAGGGCGTCCGCCATCACCAGCAGTTCCATCAGGTTGTTATTGGTGGGCTGGCAGGTGGACTGGACGATGAACACGTCCTTGCCGCGCACGTTTTCCTGAATGTCCACGGCCACTTCGCCGTCGCTGAAAACGCCGACGTCGGCATCGCCGAGGGGAATGTTGATCTGCTCGGCCATGGAGCTGGCCAGTTCGGGATTGGCGTTGCCGGCGAAAATAACGAGTTTGGACACTGGCGTCCCCTGGCTTTCAAGTAATGAATTTAGGGTTTGTCCTTACGGAAAGAAATGGCTGGGGTACCAGGACTCGAACCTGGGAATGACGGGATCAAAACCCGCTGCCTTACCAACTTGGCTATACCCCAACACTAACTTGCTCAGGTGGCGTGTCACGCCGGCCCTGAATTCTGTCTGGCTCGAAGCGTCGCCAGTGCCTCATGGAGAGGTGAGATTTCAGTGCTTCGAGCCACAAAACCTGTCCAGTATTCCGGCAAGTGCCGCAGTGCGTTATGCGCGTCTTGCTGGTCGGCGAAGTGTGCGAAACAACAAGCGCCGGTACCGGTCATGCGGGCGTTGCCCGCTTCGCTTTGGAGCCAGTCGAGCGCTTTATCCACGGCGGGAAAAAGGCGCCGGGCCACGGCTTCGCAGTCGTTGTGCCCTTCCTTCAGGAAGGCCTCGAAAGTGGCCGCCCCAAGCGAGGCCGGTAATGTAATGGCGGGGGTGTGCCTTGTCAATTCCCCGTCGCCGAAAATTCGAGCGGTTGAAACGGAGACCCCGGGATCGACCACCAGAAACCAGAGTGGCGGCAATTCAACGGCTTGCAAGCGCTCGCCCACGCCCTCCGCCCAGGCGTTGCGGCCGCGCACGAACACCGGCACGTCCGCGCCCAGGCTCAGCCCCAGCCGCGCCAGGGTGTCCACGTCCAGGTCCAGCCCCCAGAGCAGATTCAGCCCCCACAGCGCGGTGGCGGCGTCGGAGGAGCCGCCGCCCACGCCGCCGCCGGCGGGCAGCCTCTTGCGCAGGTGCAGGCGCGCGCCGGCGGTGTGGCCGGTCTCCTGTTGCAGCAGCCGGGCGGCGCGCAGCACCAGATTGTCGTCGTTCACCGGCAGCGCCGGGTTGTCGCAACGCAAGCTGAGGGTGTCGGCGGGGGCGAAATCCAGGGTGTCGCCGTGGTCGAGCAGCACGAACAGGGTCTGCAGCAGGTGGTAGCCATCCTGGCGCCGGCCGTTGATGTGCAAAAACAGGTTCAGTTTGGCCGGCGCCGGCAGGGAAAACGGAGCCATGATCAGGGCTGGCTGGGCAGCGGCTGCCACTCGCGGATCAGCAGGGTAAAGCTGTCGGCGCCCTGGCGCGCCTTGATGCGGTGGGGCAGCGCCACCCGGCCCACGGTCTCGTAGCGGTCGAATTCCAGATCCCAGCCCAGCTGGCTCAGCTGGATCAGCCGGCCCTCGTCGTTTTCCTGTGACTGCGCCGGTGCGCCCGGCCACACCAGGCCGCGGCTCCAGTATTCCAGCGCNGATACCGGCAGCCAGAAACCGGTCAGGTGCCAGGCCAGTTCGCCGGGCGTGCGGGCCTGCCATTCACCCTGGGACGTTTCCAGGCGGGCCATGCCCGGCTGCCAGGTCAGTGCCGCGCTGCCGAAGNCGAGCGGCCCGGAGAAGCGGATTTCGCCGTAGCGCGGGGCCTGCTGCCAGTCGAAGCTGGCGGAGCCGCCGTCGTCGGCGGTGCGGTAACCGAGCTTGCCGCTCATTTCCCAGCGCTGGATCTGCTCGGCGCGGGTGAAGTCGGTGGGGGCCAGCGGGGCTTGTTGGCAGGCGCTCAGAAACAGCGCCAAAGGCAGCCACCAAAAACGGCTCGCGTTGCTCAAAGTGTTACCTCCAGGCGTTGCAGGGTTTCCAGTATCCGCTCGGCGTCCGGGCTTTGCTCCAGCGCCGTGGCCCACACCCGGCGCGCATCGTCTTCTTCACCCAGCACCCACAGCACCTCGCCAAGGTGGGCGCTCACTTCCGGGTCCGGGAACTGGGCGTAGGCGCGGCGCAGGAACGGCAGAGCGTCCTCAGGCCGGCCCAGCCGGTAGAGCACCCAGCCCATGGAATCGAGAATCGCCGGGTCGTTGGGCTNCTGTTCCAGGGCGCGGCGAATCATCTCGTGGGCCTGCTCCAGATGCACGCCCTGATCCGCCCAGGTGTAACCCAGGGCGTTCAGCGCGGCGGGGTCGTCGGGTTGCTGTTCCAGCACCCGGCGCAGGTCCGCTTCCATGGCCTGATAATCGTCCAGGTTGCCGGCGGTCATCGCCCGGGCGTAGAGCAGTTCGGGATTGTCCGGGGCGGTTTCCAGGGCCCGGTCGAGCAGGGCCAGGGCGGATTGCGGGTCGCCGTTGGCGGCGCGCATATCGGCCTCGCTGATCCACAGCAGGGTGGCCTGCTCCGGGTATTGATGGGTCAGGCTGGTGATCAGTGCGTGGGCCTGCTCGCCGCGGCCCTCGCTGTACATAAGCCGCGCCGCTTGAACCTGGGCCTGCAGGCTTTCGCCGCCCTTGACCTTCAAATAATAGTCGATGGCGCCTTTGCTGTCGCCGCGCTGCTCCGCCACCTGGCCCAGGTGCAGGCGCATTTCATTGGGCCGGTAACCCTGGCGCAGCAGCCGCCGCAGCGTCGCTTCGGCGGAATCCATGGCGCCGGACTCCAGCGCCAGCAGGGCCAGGGAATACTGCAGGTCCAGGTCGCGTGGGTTCTGTTCCGCCAGGATGGTCAGCTGCTCACTGGCCTGGTCATAGCGGCCGGCGGCCAGCAGCAGGCGCACATAGGCGACCCGCGGGCGGCGTGCCTCGGGGGCGTCGTCGACGATATCGCTGAGCTCGCTCAGCGCCTTGTCACGGCGGCCCTGCTCAAACAGGATCTGGGTGCGCAGCAGCGCGGCTTCGCCGTGGTCCGGGTCCTGGTCCAGGGCGGTGTCCACCGCCTCCAGGGCGCCGTCCAGGTCGCTCTGCTGACGCCGGTCCAGGGCCCGGGCGTACCACAGCGGCGCCTGCTCCGGGTAGCGCTCGGCGAGCCCGGACAGGGCGTTGAGCAGCCGTTGGTTGGCGCCTTCGTCCAGGCCGCGCGCCTCCGCCACCAGCGGGATCAGCGCTTCGCTGCCGTGCACCGCGAGCAGCCGGTCGATGGATTCGGTGGCCTGTTCCGGGCGTTCCAACTGGATGTCGGCCAGCGCCGCCAGGCGCAGGGCGTCGGCATTATCGGGCTGGCGCTCCAGCCACAGGCCGGCCAGGTGCCGGGCCTGCTCATGCTCTTCCAGATAGGTGGCGAGCTTGGTGGCCTGAGCGATGATTTCCGGGTCGTGGGTGGTTTCCGCCGCCCGCGCGTAATAGGCCATGGTGACCCGCAGGCTTTGCCGTTGGGCGGCGCTTTCCGCCACCAGCAGATCGCCCAGGGTTTCGCCGTCGTATTCGATCGGCGGGAGGTCCCGGGGCGGCGCGGCCGGGGCGGGGTCTTGCGGTGTGGATGGCATCTGCGAGCAGCCGGCCAGGGCGAACAGGGCGGCGGCGAGGAGCGATGGGCGTGATTTCATCGGCTGGCTATCAAAGGACATTGAGCCGCTACTATCGCACAGCCGCGCGCCGGCCCCAAGGGCGGGGGCGACGTTGTTTTGCGGGGCGCTTTCGCGCAAAATGCGACACCCTTGCGCGTATCAGGGCCTAACCCCATCGGGTCGTCATCATTTCTTATGAATCTCATCGCAGTCGGCGTTAATCACACCACCGCGGATGTGGAGCTGCGCGAGCAGCTGGCATTTTCCGCCGCTCAAGCGGATGACGCCCTGGTTGCCCTGCGCGAGCTTCCCGGTATCCGCGAAGCGGCGCTGCTGTCCACCTGCAACCGTACCGAAGTGTACTGCCTGATCGACGGCGAAACGCCGGATTTCGGGGAGTGGCTGGCGCAGGCCCGGCGCATGCCGGTGGAGACCCTGCGGCGGGTCCTTTATACCCACCGGGACGAAAAAGCCCTGGAGCACCTGATGCGGGTGGCCGGCGGCCTGGATTCCATGGTGCTCGGCGAACCGCAGATTCTCGGCCAGCTGCGCGAGGCCTACGCCCGCGCCCACGAGGCGGGGCTGATCAACGGCGAGCTGGGCCGGGTGTTCCAGGACGTGTTCTCGGTGGCCAAGCGCATCCGCACGGAAACCGGCATCGGCGCCAACCCGGTGTCGGTGGCCTACGCGGCGGTGTCGTTCGCTCGGCATATCTTCGCCGACCTGAAGCAGAGCCGCGCCCTGTTGATCGGCGCCGGCGAAATGATCGAGCTGGTGGCCCGGCACCTGGAAGAACAGCAGGTGCACGAAATCGTGATCGCCAACCGCACCCAGGGCCGCGCCGACGACCTGGCCGCCCAGGTGGGCGGACGCGGCATCGGCCTCGAAGAGCTGCCGGTGGCGCTGGAGCACGCGGACATTCTGATCTCCTGCACCGCCTCGCCGCTGCCGGTGCTGGGCAAGGGCACCGTGGAGCGGGCGCTCAAGCGCCGCCGCCACCGGCCGATGTTCATGGTGGATATCGCCGTGCCCCGCGACATCGAGCCGGAAGTCGGCGAACTGGACGACGTCTATCTGTACACCGTGGATCACCTCCAGGAGGCGATCCAGGAAAACGTGCGCGCCCGCCAGGAAGCCGCCGAGCAGGCCGGCGCCCTGATCGACGAGGCGATTCGCCGCCACCACCGCAGCCGCCGCGAACAGCGGGCCGTGGGGGTGCTGCGTGACTACCGGCGCCAGGGCACCGAGCTGGCCGACCAGGAGCTGCAGCGGGCCCTGGCGCAGTTGGAAAAGGGCGGCGACCCGGAACAGGTGCTGCGCCGCTTCAAACACAGCCTGGTGAACAAATGGCTGCACCAGCCGAGCGTGGGCCTGCGCCGGCTGGCCGCCGAAGGCCGCGCCGAGGCGCTCGCCATGGCGCGGGAAATACTGCTCGACCAGGATAACCTGGACGATCAGCCATCCGATCAGGAATCCGATCAAGAATAGCGGGAACCCCATGCAAGCATCGCTGAACGGCAAACTGGAAAAACTGATGGAGCGGTTCGAGGAGGTCAGCGGCCTGCTTTCCGATCCGGATATTATTGCCGATCAGAAGCAATTCCGGAGCCTGTCCAAGGAGTACGCCGAGCTGGAAGCGGTGGTGAAGGCCTACCGCGCCTACCGGGCCAGCGAACAGGAACTGGAAAGCGCCCGCGCCCTGCTCGACGACGGCGACCCGGAAATGCGCGAGATGGGCGCCGAGGAAGCCCGCCACGCCCAGCAGCGCATCGACGAGCTGGACGAAGAATTGCAGCGCCTGATGTTGCCCCGCGACCCCCGCGACGGCGCCGACGTCTATCTGGAAATCCGCGCCGGCACCGGCGGCGACGAGGCGGCGCTGTTCGCCGGCGATCTGTTCAAGATGTACTCCCGCTACGCCGACCAGCGCGGCTGGAAAGTGGAGATCGTCAGCGCCAGCGAGGGCGAACACGGCGGCTATAAGGAAGTGATCGCCCAGGTGTCCGGCGACGACGTCTATTCGCGCCTCAAGTTCGAGTCCGGCGCCCACCGGGTGCAGCGGGTGCCGGCCACCGAATCCCAGGGCCGCATCCACACCTCGGCCTGCACGGTGGCGGTGCTGGCGGCGGCGGAGGACGCCGGCGACATCGAGATCCGTAACGAGGATCTGCGCATCGACACCTACCGCTCCTCCGGCGCCGGCGGCCAGCACGTCAACACCACCGATTCGGCGGTGCGCCTGACCCACCTGCCCACCGGCGTGGTGGTGGAGTGCCAGGACGAGCGCAGCCAGCACAAGAACAAGGCCAAGGCCATGTCGCTGCTCAAGGCGCGGCTGCTCGACGCCCGCGAAACCGCGGCCCACGCCGAACAGGCCGCCGAGCGCAAATCCATGGTCGGCTCCGGGGACCGCTCCGAACGCATCCGCACCTATAATTTCCCCCAGGGCCGGCTCACCGACCACCGCATCAATCTGACCCTGTACCGGCTCAACGAGATCATTGCCGGCGACCTGGACGAAGTGATTGGTGCCTTGCTGTCCGAGCACCAGGCCGGCCAGCTCGCCGCCCTCGCCGACGGGCAGGGCTAGGCGGTCGCCGTGCGACTGGACGACGCCCTGCGCCAGGCCCGCGAACAGCTGGCCGCTTCGCCCAGCCCGGGCCTGGACGCGGAACTGCTGCTTTGCCGCGTGATCGGTGAATCGCGCACCTACCTGCGCACCTGGCCGGAGCGCACCCTCAGCGACAGCCAGCAGCGGGTGTTCCAGGCCCTGGTGCGGCGCCGCGCCGAGGGCGAACCGGTGGCCCACCTCACCGGCGAGCGGGAATTCTTCGGCCGGCCGTTTCTGGTCAACCCGCACACCCTGATCCCGCGCCCGGACACCGAAACCCTGGTGGAAGCGGTGCTGGAAACCCTCCCCGAGAGCGAATTGCGGGCGGTGGACCTGGGCACCGGCAGCGGCGCCATCGGCGTCACCCTGGCGCTGGAACGCCCGGCCTGGAGCCTGACCCTCACCGACGCCAGCCGGCCGGCCCTGGCGGTGGCGCGGGACAACGCCGAGCGCCTGGGCGCCCGGGTCGGCCTGGTGTGCTGCGACTGGCTCGACGGCCTGGGCGGCCCCTTCGATCTGATCGTCAGCAACCCGCCCTACATCGATCCGCAGGACGCGCATCTGGAGCAGGGCGACCTGCGCTTTGAGCCGCGCTCGGCGCTGGCCGCCAACGATCACGGCCTCGCCGACCTGCGCGTGATCGCCGCCCAGGCCCACGACACCCTGGCGCCGGGCGGCTGGCTGGTGCTCGAGCACGGCTTCGACCAGGGCGGCGCGGTGCGCACTTTGCTCGGCGAACGGGGTTTCCAGGACGTGACCACCCGGCAGGACCTGGAAGGCCGCGACAGGGTAACCTTGGGCCATGTCTGACTACCACGGCGACGCCCTCAACGACGATCAGCTGCTGCGCTATAGCCGGCAGCTGCTGCTTCAGGAATTTGATCTCGACGGCCAGCAGGCGCTGGCCGGCGCCACCGTACTGCTGGTGGGCTGCGGCGGCCTGGCCAATCCGGCGTCGCTGTATCTGGCCGGCGCCGGGGTGGGGCGGTTGCTGTTGGTGGACGATGACCGGGTCGACGCCAGCAACCTGCACCGGCAAATCGCCTTTCGCGGCGACCAGGTGGGCGAGGGCAAGGCCGGGGCGCTGGCGGCGCAGCTGCGCGCGCTCAACCCGGACGTGCTGGTCGAGCCCCACGCCGCCCGCGCCGACCGTGAATGGCTGGACCGGCACGTGCCCGACGTCGATCTGGTGCTCGACTGCAGCGACAACTTCGCCACCCGCCAGGCCGCCAATGCCGCCTGTGTGGCGCACCGCAAACCGCTGGTGAGCGGCGCCGCCATCCGTCTCGACGGCCAGCTGGCGGTATTTGATCTGCGCCGTCCGGACAGCGCCTGCTACGCCTGCGTGTACGGCGCCGGCACCGACGGCGACCTGGCCTGCAGCGAAGCGGGCATCCTCGGGCCGGTGGTCGGCACCGTGGGCACCCTGCAGGCGCTGCTCGCCATTCATCTGCTCACCGGTACCCCGGTGGCGCCGGTGCTGAGAGTTTTCGACGGCCGCACCCTGGGCTGGCGCGAAGTGGCCTTCAAGAAGGACCCGGGCTGCCCGGTGTGCGGCGCTGGCTAGCCGGCGGTGGCCGACCGGTACTGTTCAAAAAAAGCCCGGCTGTCGGCGTAGGCGCCGAAAATACCGCCCTCCCGCTCCAGGCTGTTCAGCACTCCCTGATGCAGGTCCGGGCGCGCGGCGCCGCAGCAATCTTCCAGCAGCAGACAATCGAACCCGCGATCATTGGCTTCACGCATGGTCGAGGACACGCACACGTCGGTGGTGACGCCGAGCAGCAGCAGATGGCGAATCCCCCGGCTGCGCAGTATCTGCTCCAGGTCGGTGGCGTAGAAAGCGCCGTTGCCGCACTTGTCCACCACCGGCTCGCCGTCCAGCGGCCGCATCTCGTCAATAAAATCCCAGCCTTCCTCGTCGCGCACCAGCAGCCGACCGAGCGGCCCGGGGCTGCCGATGGCGGCGCCGGCGCGGGCCGCGCGCAGGCGCTTGCAGTCGTTCAGGTCGGACAGGTCACGGCGGTGGCCCTCGCGGGTATGGACCACCGTCAGGCCCAGTTCCCGGGCCGCCGCGAGGGCGTCGCGGGCCGGCGCCACGCTGCGCCGGGTGTGTTCCAGCGATTCACCGAGGCTGGCGAAGTAGCCGCGCGGATCAAGAAAGTCCTTCTGCATGTCGATGGCCAGCAGCGCGGTGTCGTCGGCGCGCCACCGGCCCGCCACCGGCCAGGGGTAGGGCACGCTGCAGCGGCTGCTGTCGAACGCGTCCAGCGGTATCTTCGGAGCGGAGACGCTGTTCATTGGTCGCTCCCCTCGGCCTCTTCCAGCCAGGTGGTGGGGAAGCGCAGTTTGACGTTATCCGCGTTGCCGATGACGGCGCCGGTGCCGCTTTCGATGCCGACGAAACCGGCGCTGGGCACCCCTTCGCCGAGCAGGCCGTGCTCGAACGCGAAGCCGGTGATCTGCTTCTGCGTGGCGACGAACTCTTCGCCGGTAATCAGAGCTTGTGCCTGCTCCGGGTCCAGGAAGTCGATGGTGCGCAGCTGGCTGCGGGCCCCGGCCAGGTCCGTGTTGAGGGTGTCGGCGGTGAACGCCATCAGGGCGTCGTGGCGCGGGTGTTCCGGGTCCAGCAGGGCGGCGGCTTCGTACCAGGCGCCGGCGATGGCGCGGCCCAGGTCCGGGTTATCCCGCACTGCCTCGGTGCGCAGGATCATGGTGTCCAGCAATTCGCCGTAGATGTCCGAGGAATCAAACACCAGGGTGGTGTCCGGGTACTGGGCGAGAATTTCGCTGAGCTGCGGTTTCCAGGTGGCCACGGCCTGGGTATCCGAGGACTCGAACACACTGGCGATGTCCGCGTCCGAGGTGTTGACCACGGTCACGTCCCGCTCGCTCAGGCCCTGGGTCTGCAGAGCCCGGGCCAGCATGTAGTGGGAGCCGGACAGCTCCACCAGATTGATCCGCGTGCCCTCCAGGTCGGCCACGCTTTTGTCCTTGCCGCGCAGCACGATGCCGTCGCTGCCGTTGGAGGTGCTCAGCGGCATGATCACGGTGGTGTCCACGCCGGAGGCGGCGGGAATGGTGAGCGCGTCCAGCGACATGGCGATCACCGCGTCGAACTGGCCCAGGGAAAACTGGGTGATGGCTTCCACGTAATCGTTCATCTGCACCGCTTCCAGATCGAAGCCGTAGCGGTCGCCCCATTTCTCCAGAATGCCGTTTTCCTCGGCGTAGGCCAGGGGCATGGAGCCGGCGTACAGGGTCCAGGCGACGCTGTAGGATTCGCGGGCCTGGGTCGGGCCGGTGACGGCCACGAGCAACAGGGTAAGCAGCAGGGCGGGGCCCCGGGTCAGGCGCTTGGCGCTAACGTGCATGACGATCTCCCGAAAGTGTAAGCGAGCCTCCACCATAAAAAGCGGGCGGCCCGGCTAACATGACGGAGCTTGCAGGTTCACGTGCGCACCGCCGCCAGCAGTGCCTCGACGAACGCCTGGATAACCGGCCGGCTGGCGCTGTCCGGGTGCATCGCCACCTGCAGATCGCTGGCGTGGCGCAGGCGTTCGGTGTCCAGCGCGACCAGCTCGCCGCGGGCCACCCAGGGCGCGGCGTAATGGTCCGGCAAAAAGCCCAGGTGGCCGCCGCTGAGAATCAGCACGGCGATCGCTTCCAGGTTGGCGGTGAAGGTAATGCGCTCGCGCTCGCCGAGATTGAGCAACGCCATTTCCTGGTCGTGCAGAAAACGCCGGGACACCAGGCGGCTTTTCGCCAGGACGTCGCGGCGCCGGCCGGCGGGCACGCCGACGATCGGGTGGTCGGCGGCGGCGTAGAGGTTGTCGGTTTCCTGATAGAGCGGCTGGTAGTGAAGCTGGTCGTGGCGGCTTTCAAACACGCTGATCGCCAGGTCGAGCCGTTTCTCCAGCAACTGCCGCTCCATCTCTTCCGGGGCCAGCACCTCCAGGCCCAGGCGCACCTCATCGCGGGGCGGGCTCTGGAAGGCGCGCAGCGCCGGCACCAGCGGACAGTTCGGGTCGGTGATGATGTTGTCGATAATGCCCAGCCGCAGTTGCCCGCTGGCCACGCCGCGCAGCCCCTCCACGGTCTGTTCGAAGCCGCGCAGCGAGGTGAACAGCCGCAGCGCCTGCTGGTGCACGGTTTCCCCTTCCGGAGTGAGCCGGAAGCCCTGGCGGCCCCGCTCGCACAGGCGCACACCCAGGCGGCTTTCCAGCTGGCTGAGCGCGCGGCTGATGGTGGAGGCGTCCTTGTTGAGCGGCCCCTGGGCATTGGCGATGCCGTTGGCTTCCACCACGGCGAAGAATATCCGCAGTGAGTTCAGATCGGCGCCGGCCAGCTTCATGGGATCCTCCCGGAAGGGTGGTGGTTAGCGGTCGCCGGAGAGCGCCACTACCTGAGCGTTCAGTTCGGTGATCTGGCGCGCCATGTCGGTCATCAGGCCGTGGATCAGCGACGGCTTGGCGCGGATCAGGTGATGGAAACCGTCGCTGGGAATGTGCATCGCCGCGCAGCGGCTGCGGGCGCGCACGGTGGCGCCACGGGGCGCGCCGGTGAGCACCGCGATGGCGCCCAGCAGCTCGCCCTCGGTGACCCGGCCCACCACCACGTCGTCGACCAGCACATCGGCTTCGCCCTCGAACAGGTTGTAGACGCCGTCGGCGCGGTCGCCCTGGCGCAGTATCAGATCGCCGGGGTGGAAATAGGCGAAGCGCGAGCCGGTATGGTTTTCCTCCGGCGTCAGCGCGGCCAGGCAGCGGGTCAGCAGCGCCTGCTGCGTGATCAGCAGCTCGCTCCAGCGGCGCGCCCGTTCGGGAACGGCGAGGATCTCCTCAAGCAGGTCGCCGAAATCATAGCCGGCCAGCAGCACCGCGCCGTCCGCCTGAAAGGTGACGCCGTCGTCCGGGTCCGGGACGATCACGTCGCCTTCGTCCCACAGCAGCAGGCGCCGCCCCTGGCAGCAGGCCGCCAGGGTGCCGCCGCGCACCACGTACAGGCGGTGGGCGGCCAGGCCGTCACGGCGGGCGTCCAGGGTGGCGGGCAGTGACAGGGGGCGCGGCGTTTGGCGCAGATCCCGGACCACGGCGTCGCCGAGCTGTTTGTAGTGTCGGGCCAGAGTGGGCAGGCCCTCCAGGGATTCGCCCAGGGGTATCATGCGTTGCGTACTTCCACGGCTTGCGGCGGGTTGAAAAGGCTAAGCAGAGATTATGCCATCTTGATGACCCGGGTGCGGCGCGGCGACGGGCTGGGCGTCAGTAGTCCCGCTGGCGGGGCCGGAAGCGGGGCTCGCGCTTTTTCAGGTTGGCGGCCATGGCCTCGCCCTGATTGCGGCCGCGCAGCAGCTTGAACTGCAGGCTGGATTCCCGGTCGAAAGCCTGGTCCTCGGCGGCATGGCGGGTGCTATGGAACAGCGCCTTGGTGGCGCTGACCGCATCCGGCGAGCGGGTGAGAATGGCGTCGGCCAGGGCCCGCGCCGCCTGTTCGGGCTGTTCCGCCACCTGCGTGACCAGGTGCAGGGTTTTGGCTTCCACGGCGTCGAAACGGCGGCCGGTCATGGCCAGTTCCTTGGCCACATCCATGGGCACTAATTCGCGCAAAGTGACGGTTCCGGTCATGTCCGGGATCAGCCCCCATTTGCTTTCCATCACCGACAGCTCGCAGTCCGGCGTGGCGATGCGGAAATCCGCCGCCAGCGCCAGCTGCAGGCCGCCGCCGTAGCAGTAGCCGTGCAGCACCGCGATCACCGGCACCGGCAGTTCCCGCCAGGCCCAGCAGGCCTGCTGGAACAGGTTGGTTTTCTTGACGCCGAACTTGGTGAACGCCAGCAGCATTTTCAGCGGCGTTTTGGTAACGGTGGCGAAGTCGAGCCCGGCGCAGAACGCCTTGCCTTCACCGCGTAGAATCACCACCCGCACGTCNCGGTTTTTNTTNA
>FUFK010041582.1_pt1 | contig 71707 bp, 102 predicted proteins | sample 1021851 | NCBI WGS metagenome assembly FUFK01 (sample SAMEA51879418, study PRJEB19060) | metagenome | reverse complement strand
AAAGGTTCACGTTGACTTGGCAAAAAGATACATCAAGTATGGAGCTCGTGATGCTTACATTTCAGGAAAGAGTTTGACCACAGCAAAAGGAGTGTGAAATGGATAAAGATAAATTATTAGAGATTTTAAAAGAAATTCTTGGCACGTGTGAAGATGCCTATAGTTGTTGTCCTGAAGGAGACATATGTACTGATACTTCAGATACGATGTATTACATTGACCACGCTAGGGATGAACTTGAAAAATTAATCATAAAAATTGAAAATAATGCTTGACACCAATATGGTTTTTGTATTATATTCAATCGTTAATCAAAGAGAAAAAAAAGGAGTTTAAATGACTTACGTTTATGAAACAAAAATGGGAGGTAAAGACCTCGTTGTTGAGTATGTTCATTCGTCTGTTACTGATTCTATCAAGGTTGTTGATATGACAGCCAATGGTAAGTTTCACAGATTGAATTGGATGAATGATTATGGTAGACGAAATCTGTTGGCTCAGTTAGAGTCTGATATGACAGACAGAATGTGTAGAACAGGAGTTTACGCAGTATGAACAAATTCATTGACGAATTAACAATGGCTTCTTATGAATCCGAAATAGATTTGGACAGAGATGTTCCAGGTGACTTGGCATTTTTAGAACACCAAAATATGGTAGATGAAGATGAAGTGGATGTCATCACAGACCATTTGGATGATGAATCTTATGTTGACTCATTGTTGACTACAGGTTTTGATTTTGATAAGTATTGTGAGGACAATCCTGATTTCAACGCAGCGTTGAATGGACATCCGGATTACATATAGGATGTATAGTGTTAAAGCCAGCGTTTGCGCTGAGTACACTTTAAACAACGGCAACACGCAAGGCTCTTTTTTTCAAAGCGGTTTTTTAGCCTTAAAATAAAAAAACCGCCTCAACAATTAATAATTAACTAATGAGAAATAAAATGAATAAGAATCTACTTGACGAACTATTCAAGATGAATGGGATGAACGTCACAAAGGAACTTCGTGATATCACTATCATAGAAAANGAAGTTCAATCTAAACCTAATATTTTGACCGATGCTCACGGTGATGAATTCAGCACTACCGATGTCTTTGACAATGGTAACGCCATTGACCATCCTGTATCATCGGACGGTAACTTTGAAACACGAGAATTTGAAGACACTAATTTTAGTGATTCAATTTTAGACTAATGAATATCAAGTACGATAAACTATCACATCTTCCGAGGTCAATAGTAAATTGGCTTAAACAACAGGTAGAGCCTTTAGGTAGTAGCTCTCAATATTTAGTAGAACCAGGAGACATAGAGCTTAATGATGCTACTAAAAAACTTATAGAGAAAACAGATGGTTCATTTAAACTTATGCCTGTAGATAAATTACTTGGTTGTATTTTAAATGAAGAGTTTTATGGTGAGTTAAAAACAAGAAGTAAAAGTTATAGTAAAAAAGGTTTGAAAACTGATATGGCTAATACATCAATGTATATGGCTATAGTTTTATTTACAGATTGTTGCGTTGTGTTGTCCGGACACCATAGATTGTTAGAAGCAATATCTTTAGGTGTTACACACGTTCCTGTTATTATAGCTACTAAGAAACCTATGATAGAGACTTTATATACTAAGTCAGGAAAAGCTGATATCAAACGTTGGTTAGTTTCTTACAATGCTCGTTCAGAGAGAACAGCAGGTGAAAAGTTTATGGCGATATATGGATGGGTACAAGATGTCGGAGGTATGCCATTAAAGTCTGTAGACTTGCTTGAAGAGTTTGAATCTATGTGTCTTCAAAATGGTTTATCAGTTGAAGACTATGGTTATATGAAAGCTCTAAAAGATGGTGGTGTTGTTAACGATAAAAATGGTGACCCTATTAAAATAGATGGTCGTCCTGATGATTTGTTTCAAGATTTATTTGACATAAAGGCAAAACATTCTCCTTTACAAAAATATAATGATTGGAAAAAAGATGGACTCTTATATCATAATGCTGTAGTAAGAGAAGAAGACCCGATGTTTGATGATATGTTTACACGAGAGATTGGTGCTGAAGTTTGGGAAGCTACTATACGTGATTTTGAAGAACATCAAAATGTACCATTCAAATTGCATAGACGTAAAAAAGAATTTGATAGAATTAAAATTTCAGACCCAAGTAAACAATCTGCTACGTTAGCTGGTTTACAAGAAGTCGCTACTGCACAGATTATGTTGGAGGAGTATCCTGACTTAGAACATTTACCTGGTTCAGGTAATGACCACTTTGATGTGGATTTTAAAAAGAATGCCTACACGAAGATGAAGAAATATGCTATAGAATGTAAGAATACATTTAGAGATTCTATTACTTCTAACTTGTGTAAGATTGGATACATATCAGCGTTTTTTTATAACAAGAAAAATCCTTATGAAGTTATTGCTGTTTATGGTTACTTTAACAAAGATGATTGGTCAACAGGTAAAGGTAGGCCACAGATTAGTAAGAAGGCTATTTTAAATGCTGTAGCTGATGGACGTGTTCAGTTTCTTATCGGTGAATATGTTAAGAAAGGTAATCGTATGATGGCAGTATATAAGGATGTTCGTAAAGTTCTTGAAGAAACACCACGTAAAGATTTTATTTAATGATAAACAAATACAATTTCAATTTACTTGGTGAATATTTATTTAAAAGAATATGTAGAGACCAAGAGGCTTTACAAAGAGAACGACCNAGNAACAATTATGGTCTATTNATTAATAGTAAAGACTTACAGAAATATGTTTGGGACTATTACAACATTGGCATAGATGAAGATGGTTTNNNNGAGGCTGAAATAAATAAACCTTTCAATAACTATTGGGATGAATCAGATGGCGAACCACAATAAAATACTTGACATTAAATAATAACTATGTTATATTATATACTTAAAATTAAATGGTTCTTTGATGACTTGTTTAGTATCATCAAACAATTTTTATTCTTGCAAATGTACAAGAGGCATTTGATAAAAAGAATTGAAAAGAATAACTTCGGAAGGAGAGAAGAATGGTAGAAATAAAAAAGAACAAGACCGAAATCATTCGTGTAAAGATGAGTGAGTACAAGGGTAAGGAGTTCGTTGATTGTCGTATCTTTTATGAGAAGGATGGNGANTATCNTCCTACGAANAAAGGTATNTCATTCAANCCAAGCANTAGCNAAGGATGTNGTGGAAGGCATCTTGACGGTCATGGAGGAAAAATGAATTTAGGTTATGCTTGTATCAATATGAAGTTAGGNTATCCCGAAAAGGGAAGTGGCTTGAATCGTATCACTACAGGTCGTTCTATGATTAAGAGGACCTTTCTCAAAGACAAAGAAGAAAACAATTTAGAATACGTCAATGAAATATGCTTAAAGAATGTTATGGACTTGGAAAAGATTGTCAAGTGGAACATAATGAATGGCTACAAGTTTTGGCGTATAGGCTCAGANGTTTTNCCTTGGGCCTCGGAATATGATTTGACAAAACTAAAAGACTTTGATAAGATGGCTACATATCTACACTCAGCGGGTACGATGGCCAAGACTCATGGACTAAGACTCACGTCCCATCCTGGACCTTTCAACGTGTTGACCTCACCTCACGCTCACGTGGTTAAGAGGTGTATCGTTGATTTGTCCATTCACGGACAGATGTTTGACTTAATGGGTTTATCAAGGACACCATACAATAAAATAAACATACATTTGGGCGGCGCTTACGGTGACAAAAAAAGTGCGATGCAACGTTTCGTTAAAAATTTTCCATCGTTGCCCGCCTCCGTTCGTAGTCGTCTCACCGTTGAGAATGATGACAAAGAATCAATGTATTCAGTTAAGGAGTTATACAATGGAATATACTTACCACTTGGCGTGCCCATCGTGTTTGACTATCATCACCACAGGTTCTGCGATGGCGGTCTTTCTGAACAAGAGGCTTTGGAGTTGGCTATATCAACTTGGCCTGAAGGCATTATACCTGCTACGCACTATAGCGAAAGTAGGAGTATAGAACAGGAAGATGATAAGATAAGGCCTCAGGCACATTCAGATTACGTTTACGATAAGATTGAAACTTATGGTAACACAATTGACGTTATGGTTGAGGCCAAGAAAAAAGAATTAGCAGTTGAACGTTANAAGGAGATACATTATGCGAACTAAATCACTAAGTTGGTTACATTTATTAATAGTAGCTATTGCATTTTTATATTCATTTGCAAAAGGCCAAGGCTATATGATGCCTGACCCGATTCTATTACAAGACCAAGCACCAGGAGTTGAAAGACCTGAAATCATAGCATACCAATTAGTACCTGGTAAAGATTTGTATTGTCACTTTGAAGTACAAATAGTAGAAGCCTTTGCTTGGAATGATATACCTGAAATGCAACGAGAAGAGACAAAAGAGATTGTCATAGATAGGATTGTTTATGAACATACTAATCCATGGGCCGTCAATGAAATGTTTTACATAGATGACCGACCATATTTTTTAGTACGTGTTCCATTTCAAGGCTTTGAATGGTAGACTTAATAGATAGAGTATTAGAATATCTATTATGGTTACAGGAACCCCACGAATCATTTGGAGGTATGCCTGTTTGTCCTTTTGTTAAGGGAGACTTTGAAACAAATAATATAGAATATATAATGTATAGTCCTGATATGGAGTTTATAGAAGTCATTGATAAATATGTAGAGTCGGGTAAACGAACAGGACTTGCTATTCAAATAGGAATAGATATGAAAAAAAGTAGAAAGAAATATCAGACCTATCTGAATAAAATTATTGCTAAAAAATATCCTAAATCAGATGACCAACCTAAAGTTTTAGTCTTTGACCCAAATGAAAAATGGACTGCAGGTGGAGGGATAGAAACAAGAAAGATGGCTCCTACGGTTCTTATAAATATAGCACGTAGAGGTGATTTATCTAAGGCACATAAAAAATTAGAAGGCTCAAGATGGTGGAGTAGTTTTACTAAAAAAGAATTGAAAGCCTTACACGGTAACCCAACTATTTATAATAACAAGGAGAACAAAGATGAGTTGGCACATAACGAGCAAAAAAGCTGAAGAGTCTACAATTGACTATCACGTATTAGAAAATTTCCTAACACAGGAGTTACAAGACCCTCCTACTAAGGAAGAGATATGGGAAACTATGCACGATTTAGTTTGTGCTTGGTTGTACGAAAAAGATAACGAGAAGTCACTCATTAATTTGTTTGTAGCACAGGCGTGAGCAAATCAAAACAATTAGGAGATAAAACTAAATTACTAATAAAGAATTTTGAAGACCTTGAAAGAGGCTTCAATGATTTAATTAGAAGTCCTGAGAATACAACTCCCGAATTTTTTGCTGAAGCAGGAGTTAAGGCGTTATCAATGATACCACTTACACAAGCCTGTCTATTACTTTTACCTACGGTGACACCTCCTACAGCTAATGTTCAACGTATTCAATATCAAGATGTTCTTGTTACATTACAACAATTGACCACGGTTACTTTTCCACAATTACAAACATTAGCTGCTACATTTTTAACATCACCTGAACCAGCAACTAAAGCAGCTGCTCTTACGAATATAGTTGCCCTATTGCCTGGAATAGTATTAAATTACGGCAGATTAAAAGTAATACTAAATTTAATAAAGGTAAAAATGCGTATATGAGAAATTGTAAATCGTGTGGTCAATTCATAAAGAATGACCGAATACATTTAGGTTATAGAGAATGTACAAAATGTTCTAACGTAGAACAATATTCTGCTCACGTGGTGTATCCTCATAAGACAGGAGGTTATGTACAACCTGTAACAAAGGAAACTAAAGAAAAGTTACAAGGCTTAGATAGACGTTCAGTAAAAAGAGGTAAGATTGGTAAGTCATCATCATCTTGGGACAGATGGTTAAAACAATTTGAGGAGAATAAGAATAAGCCTAAGCCTGTAAGAAAAATTTATTCTTCTCCTAAAGTAGACTATTTATTAACATCAGAAGCCTTAGAACAGATTATGGAAGTTTATGAAGTAAATGGTTACTATGTGGCAACTGATAAAGTAAATGAGTTATACTCTAAAGATAAAATATCTTTAATACAAAAGAGTAAACTAACAAATGAATTAACAACGTGGCAGATGATGACAAGTAAACAGAGGAAGTGGCACAAGAAATTATGAGTTACTTTGATAAATTAAAACAAGTAGTTGAGAGAAAAGACAAGACAGGATATGCTGATGAAAATCTTCCTGAAGATTTAAGGATACAGATGGATACTTTTTTTGAAAATGCTCGTTTGATGGCAGACTACAAACTTGACACTATACCAGGTGAAGTACTTGCTAACTTAACACAAGTTATGGCAAAGTATCCTCAGTATCAACGTTTGGCACAAGAAATAAATATGATGGTGTTAAAAGATGAAGTGGACAACAACAACAAGTTATGATTTAGAAATAGTGTGGATATATAATGGCAAGCAAACAGAAGAGAAGAAGAATACACAAGCCGACAATGGCCGAGTTTCCTATACCTACAACAAAGGTTCATAAATCTAAAAAGAAAAAATCACGTCAACAGGAAAAGATAGATTTAAAAAAGGAACTTAATGAATAAAAGTTTTATATGTATAGATAACTTTTACAATAATCCTGATGACGTAAGAGAATTTGCATTAGAGCAAGAGTATACAACATCAGGTAATTATCCTGGTATACGAACCATTCCTCATATGACAGATAGTAGTAAGGGAATAATATCAGATGCTCTAAACTTAAATCAAGAATATGATTTTGGTAAACAATACTGCGGTTCTTTTCAGTATACTACAAGCCGAGACAGGTCTTGGATACACGCTGATGGTACAACAGAATGGGCTGGTGTTTTATATTTAACTCCTAATGCTCCTCCTTCATCAGGTACAGGCTTCTTTAAATTCAAAGAAGGAGGTTATACAAGATACACGGATGATGAAGAAATGAATAAATACATTGATACGTGTTCACAAGATTTAACTAAATGGGAAAAGATAACTGAAGTGGCTAATGTTTATAACAGATTAATACTTTATGACGCCAGGCAATTTCATATGTCATTAGATTATTTTGGAAATGATATGTATGATGGTAGATTATTTCAGACTTTCTTTTTTAGTTCTATTGAGGGAAGGCCTGCTGGAACTGCAAAGATGCGAAGGGGAATATGAAACTAACAGGAAGATTTTATCTCAAGCCTGATGACGATGTTATGCAGACACGTTTCATTAAGGATGTAGCGAGATTATTTACTTGGGACGATTGTTGTTTTAGAAAGATGACAGATGGTTGGGCCTTTGTTTGGCAACCGCCTGATAGTCCTGATTATATGAAAGCCTTTGCGGCTTACGATAAAGTTGATGCCTTTGACAAATTTTGTGATTGGTTAGAAATTCAAAAAATAACTTACTTCAAGGAGCAAATGCGTGCCGTACAGAACCTGGACAAGCAAACACAAACAAACATTCGGTATAAAGCGAGAAGACGATAAGAGAGACCATAGGACTCCTCCTAAACCTAAATCGTATTACACTCAAACAAAAGGTATGTGTCGCTGGTGTGGAAAGATTATAATAAATCCAAAGACCGAAGAAATAAATATGAGAAAGTCTTGGCACTCAAAATGTGTTGAGGAATATTTATTTGTCTATCATCAAGGAGAAGCCAGGAAACACATATGGGAACGTGATGCTGGTTATTGTGCTGGTTGTGGATGTAAATGTAAAAAGAGAAGATGGCATTTAGACCATATCAATCCTTTGTATGAACAGAAAGATGTAAAAGACAAAGACATAGATTATTCATATTGGATGCCTGATAATTTACAGATACTTTGTATTGATTGTCATAAAGAAAAAACATCTAAAGAAGCTACGAGTAGAGCAGAGTATAGAAAAGGTGTACGTAAAAAGATTTCACAAAAAGCTAAGAGAAAGTATTTAAGATGACTTGGATAGATATAAATTCAAAATGGAGAGAAGGTTCAGCAGTTACCGATTGTCCATATGTAATATGGGAAGAATTGTTGATGCCTGAAATGTTAGATGACTTAATTAATTATTGTAGTAATCTAAAATTAGAACAAGCTGGTGTGTTCAATGATGCTAAAGGTGCTGATTTATTATCAATACGAAACACAGAAGTAGGATGGGTAAAGCGTGAAGAAATGAATGATGATATGAAAGCAATATCTAATTGGATATGGTCATCTATTTCAAATTCAAACTTTTGGCAATTTGACATAAGAGGATTCGGTGAGCCTTGGCAGTATGCTGAATATGGACCAGGTGCTAAATATGATTGGCACGTTGATGTAGGTCCTGATAACAATCATAGAAAATTGAGTTTGACAATTCAATTATCAGATGAGAATGATTATACAGGAGGATTGTTTCATCTTGAAGGACAACCACCTTTCGATGGCTCTAAATTTTTAAAGAAGGGAGCAACAATAATGTTTCCTTCACATTACAGACATAAGGTGATGCCTGTTATTTCAGGTATGAGAAAGTCATTAGTAATATGGGTCTCAGGACCAAAATTAAAATAGGAATGTAAAATGGAAAAACAAGTAGCGAGAAGGAATCCTCCAGGTGATAATTGGCAACTTATCGGTGAAGTAGATGTTTATGATTCTTTGACAGCAGTATTAAATGCTATTTTTTTAAAATATCAAAGCACAGATTTTCACGTGAACGCCAAAGATGGTTTGATTATGATTGATGATGGACAAGAGGCTCCACCGGAACCACCAAAAATGTGGGACCTTTATGGAGAAAAATCGTAGCCTATACAAATATATACCATAGTTATTATAAATAGGTTATGTAGGTCTTAACTAACCGAAGGAGATTATACTATGGCGAAAGCAAGAGTAAAGACCATTACCCAGGTCAAATCTGACCAACCTTGTCAGAACAAGAGACAGGCCCTCTCCCAAATCAAAAGAATAAAATGGAATATAGAATTCAGAAGTATTAATCAAAAACACTTTTGGAAAACTATAGATACGAATGACGTGACATTTTGTGCAGGACCTGCTGGGTGTGGTAAAACGTTTATATCATCTTACTATGCACTGCAAATGTTGGCTCGGAAAAAATTCGAGTCTATCATTTTAACCAAGCCTTTAGTAGAGGCAGGCGGTGAAAAACTCGGATATCTACCTGGTGATGTTGATGAAAAAACAGAACCATTTATGATGTCATTTTATTATAACATGGAACAGATAATTGGTAAACAAAGATTAGATGTTCTAAGAGATGCCGGTGTAATTAAAGTTATTCCACTTGCCTATATGAGAGGATTGACATTGACTAACACGTGTGTAATTCTTGATGAGGCTCAGAACACTTTACCTATACAGATAAAAACATTCTTGACGAGAATAGGTCAAGGCTCTAAATTTATTGTCAATGGTGATTTGTTACAAACAGACATTCATCACGAAAATGGTTTAGAAGATTCTATCAAGAGATTAGTAGGTGTTAGAGGACTTGGTATGAGTAAGTTCACTACTGAGGATATTGTTAGGCATCCAATTGTAGCTGATGTTCTATCACGATATGCTCCTGATTGGAAAGTATCACACGATTCAGCTGAAGCTACTATGTCTAATTACATTGAGAATGGACAAGCCTTTGCTTCTAAGGTTAGAGATAAAATAAACAAATATTATAATTAATATTATGAGTAAAACTACAGGAATACTAATGTATCACGATGACCACGTACTTCTTGCTAAAAGAAGTCCGAAGGCTGTTATGCCAAATTATTGGTCTGTACCGGGAGGTCACGTTGAACTTGGTGAATCTGTAGAAGAAGCAGCTATAAGGGAGGTGTGGGAAGAAACTAAAATTCAAATCACATCTCCCTTAACACTTATCGGTGATTTCAAACATCCTAAAGTTCCTGGCAAAACATTTAGATTATTTGCTACAGAGTTAGACGAAAAGAAAAAAGCTATTATAGATGAGGAACATACTGATTGGGGCTGGTTTTCTTATAAAGCCTTACCTGCTCCTACAGCTCCAAATGTTATAACTGCAGTAAATAGACTATGGGACTAAAACCGAACGTAACATATAACAAGCCTGATAACAAGGTTATGGTTAGAACTGATGGAGACTTCATATATATAATAAGTCCTTCTGAAAAACAAACTGAACAAGTAGTCAAAAGAATGACTACAGAGTCTTGTGAATTAGTTAATTATGAGCCTTGGGAAGATGAAACCGTTATATTAACCTTTCAAATTACAGAGAATTTTGATAAAGTATTGAACTAACTCCATATTTATAATTGAATAATTAACTTTGGAGACTACTATGTGCGATTGTTGTGATTGCTGTAATTGTTGCTGTAAGTAAATAGGAGAAAGAGATGTTACGTAAAATTTTATTAGGATTGCTCCTAACCTCTACGCTGTTCGGCGAGAATGAAATATGGAAGTTTTTAAAATACTCAACTGCCTATGGCAGTTTCAGTTTAAATGCTCCTCGACATCAAGACGATAGATTTGCTATTGTCGGCGGGCTGTCTTCAGGTATATTAGAAGTTGAAAGAACTGAGAGAGAATTAGAACCTGATTTTCAAACATCATTTGGACTTCGTAAGATTGCAAGATTTCAGTATGAGCCAAAGAGAGGTGTTAGAAATGCTGGTAAAGGCGGTAAGTGGTATGATGGTTCTGAACAAAACGCTAACGAAAGTGCTACATTTGGACCTGTAAAAGGATGGGAATACTTAATAAAATTCTCAGAAGGTAGACAATGGGGTAACGAATATCTTAATCAAGAATATTGGGTACGATATATTGGTGATTGGGCAATGGTTAAAGTTGGTGCTACAGAATTAGGTCTTGAAGACATTAGTTATGTACATGGAGATTTAAGATTACATTGGACACCTGAAGTTCTTAACGATAAATTACATATTAGTATAGGACTAAAACATAGACAACATCCTGTATATGGATTCGATGCTATGGTTCTCGATACAACTTGGTACAAAGGCCAATGGTGGAACTTTGCTGAAGATGCTTTTGGTATTGATGATAATCAATGGTTTGATTCAACTATGATTGACCCAAATTCACCAACAGGTTGGAAAAAAAGAACATTATATGAGATAGACCCTGTTACAGGTCAACTCAGAGAAGTCGAAGGTGAAGGTCCTTTTTGGAATGGTCGTGGGGAGTATTGGGGACACGATTGGTTGTGGAGAAATCCTGATGGTAGGATATTTGCTTATACGGATAGAGAATACTTTATATACCACTTCCCACGAATGTTAGAAAAATATATAGGCGGTGTAAAGAAAGATTTAGGATATCAAGGCGAAACATCAATCGTATTAGGAATAGATTGGTATCATTATACTGATAGTTGGTGGTTACACTCTTGGGGTAATTGGCTACCATATCATTATGGTCATACTGACTATGCTTATCATAATGCAGCACATTATGCAACACATTTAGAAGAAGGTGGTGAACCAAATGATTTTATGATGATGGAACCAATGTGGCATAGTTGGAATGATTATGACTTTGGTGCTATCTTTGGTGTAAAGATTAAAGAGAATTTAGGTGTCTTCACAGAAGGAAGATATTTAAATTATTGGGAAAGACCAGCTTATGATATTAAGTTTGGAATAAATTATCAGTTTGTTGGATGGTAATATTTTATTAATAGACAACGCGAGGAGCGAATAATGAAATCAATACTAACAGGAATACTTTCTTTGATTATNTTNTTTGGNGCNGTTCCNACTGCTAATGCTTCAGATATGAACTTAGCAAATATGGAAGAAGTTAAGAAGAAGAAAAAGAAGAAGGGTAAGAAAATTGGAAAAAAAGGCAAAAAGAGCAAGAAAGGTTTCTTCTCTAAAGTCTTTGGCTCCAAGTAAAGGAATAAAATGAAGAAGTATTTGTTATTACCTTTATTGCTATTTACACTTAGTTGTGAAGACGATAGAGTAGAAGAACCATTGGTTGAAAGCATTGAGATGTGGGTCAATGGTGCAGAGATTGTAGCCCGTGAATATTACGAGAGTATAACTTCATATGGAGCATCTGAAGTACAAGAAGATGGTTCTATAAAAAAGATATTTGTACTACACTTTCAAAGAGAAGATGGTAGAGTTACACCTGAGAAAGAACATTACGCTTTGATTATGTATGATAATGATGGTGCAGATAACGGACAACCTATAGATGAAAAACTATATATAGGTGGAACTGCAGTTGATTCACTTAGACCTGATTTACTTGAAAGCACAAGTGGTAGAGTAACATTAGAGATTGTAGGTCTATCTGATTTTACAGAATTTGGTCAAGGTGCAATTACTAAGTATGAAGATGGACTTGTAGATGGTATGGTAGACGGATACTTCTTCAACCCTTACAGAAATGAAATGCAACATGGTATAATTATTTTTGAGAACTTAGAAGTAGGTTCAGACCCTGAGGCTACTTTTTATCAAGGAGTATATTAGTGAGTGATGGTGTCAAATTAGGACAACTATTATGTGATGAAGATATAATCACAAAGAGACAATTGAGTAAAGCCTTACAAGCACAAGTTAAAGGTAACAAAGGAACAATTGGCGAGATTCTTGTGGAGATGAACTTCTGTTCATTTGAAGATATTACAGATGCCTTGATGAACTCTTCAACAGATACTAAACAACACGAAGAGAAACACGAGGAGATTCATAACGAACCAATGCAACCTGAAATGGTTACGGGACTTCCACCAAATAAACCTGAACCTGTAAGAGAAGAACCAAAGAAAGAAGAACCTGTAGAACTATCAGAAGATAAAGTTATGGGAACAAAGTTCACGATGTCTATACAAACATTAGTTGCACTTGTTAGTGTGATAGCGGCAGGTGTTGGTGGTTATTATATGCTGTTATCTGAAATAGAAGAAGCTAAAAATTTACCTGAACCGCCATCTATTGAATCTATATTTGGTGATGAATATCCATCTAAACCTGATGGTCATAATTGGCCACGTTCATACGAACAATATAAAACACAGGTTGGTGGTCTACAAAAAGATATGGATGAAGTCTATGATTACATAGATGAGTTTGAAGAAAAGATTGAAGATTTAGAAAAGTTAGTAGCTAATCTTAGAGTAGAAGTTGCTAAGAAGAAGGACAAGTAGGAGTTATAATATGAGAAAGTTATTAGGTTTATTATTATTTCTATCTGTAGGTTTTAGTCAGATAACAGATAAAAACTTTAAATCAAATGTAAATGGGGGAGTTACACTTGCTATATTTGAATCAGATTGGCAAGAACAACCATTTGACAAGGATATTATTAAAGGTATAAGTGGATATGAAGATTGTGAAATCATTTATGTCAAGAGTGAAGAGGCACCAAAGGCAACAAAAAAATTAAGATTAAGAAATTTTCCTTCTATGGTTTTGTTTTACGATGGTTCTAAACAAGAAACTTGGAAAGCAGATATGGATGGTGAATTGGATTGTGATAACAAAGACATCAAGAAAGCTATAAGTGATTTATTTAGTGGTGATGTATTTTAGGAGAGACGAAAATGGATAGTAAAGAGATATATGATAGCATAAAAGAATTATGGGAAGACTTTGATTCTAACCATAATGTATTTGTAGAGAAAGGCAACAAAGCAGCTGCTGGACGTGCAAGAAAAGCTATCGGTGAAATCAAAAAACTTGTAACTGAGTACAGAAAAGCTTCTGTGGCTGAGTGTAAGTAAAATGACATTAAAAGAGTTTAAAATAAAACTCAAAGAAATGTCTCCGGAGAAGAGGGCTTTTCTTATGTTGAGAATTTACGGCGATAGTTGGAAAGTCAATATGGGAAAAGTCTTCTCAGGCATTAATAAGCAGAAACCTGCTATGATAAAAAAAGGACTTAAAGAAATAAAAATTTTAAATAAAAAAATAGAGGAAATGATAGAGGACTTACTATAATGCCAGGTAAGAAATTATATAGAGGGAACGAGGATAAAGTTATAGACCAAAAACATTTTATAAATACTAAATTGATAGAGATTATGGAATATAGACAATCACGAAAATGGTATGTTTCTATAGCTATAGTTTCTATATTTTCTTTTATATTAGCTATGATGATTTATTATATGAGTCAAGGTAAAGACGTAACTGATGGTTGGAAGGAGATTCTATTATTGATGTTAGGTGGATTTGTTGGTTCGTTTGCTAAGGTAGTAGACTTTTGGTTCAACAATCAGGAGAATGATAATAAGTTATTAGAACACGCGGATGACTAAATGAATATTGCAACATTAGCAGGACATTTAGCATTTGGACTTATTGCCTTTTCCTTTTTAGTCAAAGATATATTTTGGCTAAGAATTGTTTCTATACTCGCAAGTTTATTTTCAGTATTATATAACTTCTATATACCTGTTGACCCGATGTGGTTAGCTATAAATTGGAACTTTGTATTCATTGTTGTAAACGTATATCATATAGGTGTTATCTTATATGAGAAACGTGCAGTAAAAATGGATGCCAAGAACGAAGAGTTGTATCAAACTCTATTCAAAGAAATGACTCCTGTCGAGTATCTCAAGATTAGTAGGGCTGCTCAATGGGAAACTTTGAAACCAGGACAAAGACTTATAACACAAGGTATGCCTGTACCTGATTTGTATCTTATATATAACGGAACCGTAGATGTAGCCATTGATGGCGCGAAAGTTGCTGAACTAAAAGATGGTGAATTTGTAGGAGAGATGTCTTTTCTTACAGAGAAAGTAGCTACTGCTTCTTGTATTGTTAAGTATGAAGCACAATGTTTAGTATGGAAACAAAGAGAGTTTAAAGAATTATTAAAACGTAATCCATCATTGTACTTTACTATACAATCTGTTTTATCAGGACAAGTCTCTGATAAACTCGTAAAATCACATAAGTAGACGATAGTTAACAATTTGTTACACCCGTTAAATTTTGTTACATCGTAACAATCACTTTAATAATAACTCTAAATTCACATATTACTTAACATAAATTTTTTTTTATTTTTTTTCTAAAAATAGGCGAGTTTAGTACGGTTTTTGTATTATATAGTGTATAAGACTAAATCATAAGGATAAAGTCTACAAATAAAAACACAGGAGAACAATAATGTTCCGAAACATAATAAAAAAACTAAAGAGTACAAAGGGGAATTCACTTGCTGAATTTGCTGTTACTACAGCTATGATGGCTACATTAGCCACAACCGCAGCTCCAAAGTTTGGTCAAATCGGTGCTGGTGCTAAAGAGAAAAAGACTATCGCCAACATTGATAAGATTGTTACCGTTGCTAATAACTTTTACAATCAAACACTTGCTGAAGAAGGTAAGGGAAGATTTCCAGGTCAATCTAAATATGACCAACCTGTAGGTGGTGTTTCATTAGGCGATGGACAACTTACAGACGAAGCACTTGAAATCTATATGGAAACTATTCTTGATGCTAAAGACAATTACGAAGCAGACTTAGGTGAGTTTGTATATGTCTTTTCAACAGCATCCGATGACGATGACGCTTTACAAGGTAATTGGATGAATGATGAAACATCAGTAGTATTTGATGTAGATGGTGCATTAGATTTTAAATCAGACTTTGGTAACAATGGTATTTCAAGTCCTTTTCAGGATGGTTCTTACGCTTACTTAGTAATACCAGGAAGTGGTTCAGGTACAGATGCTCAAGCACCTGCTCTTGTCGTAATAGACACAGAGAATCCTGCAGAACTAAATAAAACTTTAGTACCTTAAATAACAGAACGCAAGTTCAGAAAGAGAAGCAAATGAAGAAACTAAATAACAAAAACGGATTCACTCTTATAGAGTTGATAATGGTTATGATAATATTAGGTGTATTATCTGCCGTTGCCATTCCAAGATACTTAGAGACCATTCAGAAAGCTGAAGAAGCAGCTGAAGATGCAGTTATAAGTAATATCGGTGTAGCACTTGAGAACTATTCAGTTCACAAACTCATTGATAGTGGACGAGGCATATGGCCTGATAATCCTTTTGACGCACTTAAAGACAAACCACAAACCTATACAGATGACGGTACCAATGCTGATACAGACAACGAGTGGACATTCGTAGATGGTGACCCAGCATACATTACCCATCAACGTTCAGACAATTCACGTTGGAAATGGGAGTATGATGCAGGCATCAATACAGGAACCGATGCAGACACTACAGGCTTTTTAGGCAGTAGAGAAAGTCTCACAAGTGGTCAGTAACAAAAACGGATTCACTTTAGTTGAGTTGATTATGGTAATGGTGATAATAGGAATATTAGCCGCTGTATCAATACCAAGATTTGCGAATATCGTAAGACAATCGGAAGCAGCTACTGAACAAGGAATACTTGTCAACATAGTAGCTGCTTTAGATACTTATAGTCAAGAGCAATTCATAGAAGATGGTGTACAAAGTTGGCCTGAAAATCCTTTTCAAGCACTAAACAAAGTTCCGCCATCATACGACAAAACAGGAACCGTTTTAATGAAGCATATGGATGATAGTGATTGGGTATTTACTGCTGATAAAAGTGATGAATGGCCAAATGCTATTGTTCATAGACGAAAAGAAGATAGTCTTGCAATATGGACTTATAATAAATCAACCGGAGAGATTGGATACTCTAATCCTCCATATCAACCAAATCAAGTCGTATACAGACCTGATTTGGATTAGGACATTAAATGAAAATACTAAAAGAGAAAATGAACGAAGGGTTTTCTTTAGTTGAGTTAGTAATGGTTATGGTCATCTTGGGTATACTTGCTGCAGTTGCAGTTCCTAAGATGACTAATGTTCTGCACTCAGCCGCAGTAAGAGCTGAAAAGACAACCGTGGATACTATATGGTCAGGATGCGAATCATACGCAAGTGATAAACTATTAGAAGAAGGAACAGAGTCTTGGCCTTACAATCCATTATCTGTTATGGGTAGAACTCGTAATATGAAAATCAATTTAACATTAGGTGTACCCGATGAAGATGATGAATGGCAATTTAGTTTGATTGATGCAGGTGAACCTGCTATCTTTCATCAAAGACCTGATGATGAAATTTATTATTACACATATGATTCTACATCATTTGAATTAGCCGAAGAACCTATAAGATATATAGCACAATAATATGGATGATAAAATAAAAGAAACACTATTAATTGGTGGCATATTTCTATGTATGGCTTATGTCATATTTATGCCGAATGAAGATACAACACAAAAAGTTCAACCTCCTTCAATGGTGGATTTTGATGAACACCCAATAGTAGCTTGGTCAGCATATGATAGAAAAGGTGGACCTTGTGTAAAGATTAGATACAAGGTACAAAGAGATAAAACAAGATTGTATATGTTTTCTGAAAACGGAAAGTTAGTACATCAGACTCCATTAGCCTTAGATAAATTCAAAGATGGTAGAGAACGAACAGAAACATATGTTTGGAAACTTTACAGAACAGAATGGACTTCACAAATAGACCCAGGATACTACACAATCGTAGTTGGTACAGAGTATGACAAAAGAGGATTAGGTACCGAAATAGAAGTATTATGAAGTACCTAACACTTATCTTATTATTAAGTGTTATATATTCTCAAGATATCCATCAAGTATCGGAATCTAAACGAGATGTCGCATACGGACAAGATTGTGATGATACAGAGTATAGAAATTCTAATGGTACACCTAATTGGAAAAATTATGGAGTATGGTTATCTGAATGTGATTCAATTCGTACCGTAACCTTAGATAAAGAATTTTCTGAAAGAAGAAAAAGACAACAAAGAGAACAAGCCATACAAGATAGCATAGAATCAGAAGAATATGCAAACGTTGATTTTGATTTAGATGCTATGTGGGAAAATACGGTATGGGAAGAAATTCAAGATGTTACAGATGTATATGCTGAAGTAGAACAAATCACTCCTGTAGCAGGTGTTCGTGGAGCAGAAGCTGAGGATGAGGCTTTAGCATTGTTATATTATAGAAAATCAATGAAGGGTCTTACTTTATTAGATTTACAAAAAGCCTATGGTAAACTAATAAATAAAAGGGAAAAAATTACTAATCCTAAAAAGTTAAAGAAAATAGATGATTTAATTTTACAATTAAAGTCACGAATGGAATCCTCATAAAATTCTAACATAAAACTAATAAAAAATATTATTATTTAATTTTTTATTTTGTATTTATAGATGAACCCATTAAGTTACTTCAAAGGAGACAACAATGAAGTCTGTACTAAGTATAATACTAATGGGCTCGTTGATGGCCCAAAACTCGTATGAGATTCAACATCCCAAACCAACCATACCTTTTGAGCTAAGATACGAAGAAGTTTCCGAATACTTGGAGTTTGTTAATCTTCCAGGTAGAATAGAAGTCGAATTCGTTATAAACAAAGAAGGCAAAGTTACACAACCTGAGATAATTGATTCTTTCAATGTACGTCTAAATGACGTAGTCCTTGATAAAGTACGACAATCTCTATATACTCCTGCCATACAAAATGGTAGACCAATTCAAGTAAAATATAAGTTACCCATACTTTTTAAATAGCTTGAGATTAAAGGGAAGTCCTAAAAAAACTTCCCTTTTTTTCTTGACTCGTATATATATTTATATGTATTTTCTTATGTAATGAGAAAAGGAAATATAATGAAATCAAGAAGTTTTAAATCAAGAGAAGAAATGGTAGCTTACTTGCAAGAGGGAGGTAACTACAAGGGTAAACCAAAGATAGTTAAAGTAAAGCCGATGAGTGAAAGTGAATATTGGGAGATGAAGGCTGAATTACACTTTGAAAAATAATTTAAAAAAATGCTTGCCCCGTATTGGATTTTATCATTATATTTAAGTGTTATGAGAGATAAGAAAAGGAGATTTAATGTTTGACCCAAAAAAATTAATTAACAAATACTCGATTGGTAATGGTAATCGCCAATCAAGTTTTTGGCTTGATGATAATTGGGACACTACTTCTGTATTTGATGATGTAGAAGACAAGCCAAAAAAGAAAGGTAAGGACTTAGTTGCTCTCGCTGGTTACAAAAGAGCCATCGGTAACTTTGTTCGTATCGTTACTCAACAAAACATTCCTGTGAAATACTCAAACAAAGATGACTCTTATACTGATGGTAAGACCGTCACTCTTTCAGGAAGTATCTCATCAAAAAACTTTGACTCTCACGTAGGTCTTGCACTTCACGAGGGTTCTCACATTATCAAATCTGATTTCAATTATCTAAAGGATGCTCTTCATTCAATTGATACGTGGGATGTTCGTGAGAAGGTCAAGAACTTATGTAACTATGTTGAGGACAGAAGGATTGATTGGTTTATGTACACTACTGCTCCTGGTTACAAAGGTTACTATGACGCTCTCTATGACAAGTATTTCAATTCAAAAATCATTGACAAGGCTCTCAGAGAAAATGTTTGGAATGAGCCGAGTTGGGAAAATTATATGAATCACATAATCAATTTTACGAATCCTAATCGTAATCTTGATTGTCTTCCTGGTCTACGTAAAATTTACAGAATGATTGGCTTCAGTAAAATTTCAAGACTAAAATCTACTGAGGATGCTTTCAAGTTGGCTCGTGAGATTTACGAAGTAATTGACTCTTTAGTTCCTAAGGTTCCTGATTCTCAAGATGGTCAAAGTGATGACAATGGAGAAGGTCAAAGTCAAGAACAAGATTCACAAGATTCAGGAAATGGTGATGGTACTGAGGTTGATACAGGAGATGCTCAAATGACTCCTCAAGAAAATGATAGTCCTCTTACTCCTGCTCAGCAAAAATCACTTGAGAAGGCGATTCAAAAGCAACAAGACTTTAACAATGGTGACGTTAGAAAAACTAATCTAAGTAAGCGTGACTCAAAAGCCTTAAACACCGTTGACGAGGCTAAGGTTGACATTCACGAGGGTATCGGTAAAGAACTTCCAAAGAAATGGTCTTGGAATGATGACGGCACTCCTAACAAAGGTACTCGTGTTGTTGTGATGAACAACTTTACAAGACAGGCTGTTAGTGATGGTCTTGTTCCGTGTGCTAGGGATTGGAGTTATCATTGTGAGCAGTCTCAAGAGATAGTCAATGCCGGTCTTAGACTTGGTACTATTCTTGGTCGTAAACTAAAAGTTCGTAACGAGGATTCTTCACTCAAGACTACAAGACTTGATTCAGGTCGTATTGATAGAAGGCTTATCTCTGAGTTAGGTTTCAATAATGACAAGGTCTTTTCAAATACTTTTGTTGAAAAGTTTTCTGATGCCTTTGTTCACGTGAGTATTGACGCTTCAGGTTCAATGGGAGGTAGAAAGTGGGATAACACTCTTAAATCAACCGTTGCTCTTGTCAAAGCATTTTCAATGATTGATGGTATTGATTGTGTTGTGACTTTCAGGTCTACTACTAATGACAGGGTTTATCAAGAACATATGCCTTTTGTTTTAGTGGCTTATGATTCTCGTAAGGATTCTATCAAGAAGATTCAAACTCTTTGGCAGACTTTGACTCCAGGTGGTACTACTCCTGAAGGTCTTTGTTTTGAAACTTTGATGAAGTCAATCATTAAGGATTCAAAAGGTAAGGAAAGTTACTTCATCAATTATTCAGATGGTATGCCGATGTTTTCAGGTAAGGATGTAGACTATTACAATGATGAGGCTATCAATCACACTCGTAAGCAAGTTAAGACAATGATGAACAATGGTATCAAGGTTCTCAGTTACTTTATCAGCGATGGATATGATGATTCAAGAACTACAAGAGATTTCAATAATATGTATGGTTCAGATTCTCAAATGGTTGATGTAACTTCAGTTGTCCCTCTTGCGAGGTCAATCAATAAGAGGTTCGTGACCAAGTAATGATTAGAAAATGGTTTCATAACAGGAAGCACGCCACAGAACCAATGTGTCCTTGTGGATGGAGAATGATTCCATCCACTCGGAAACATTTTGATTATTATTGGAAATGTTTATGGGATGAATGTACTTGGGAAGCATTTAGTAATTCAGGAAGAATTAAATTTTGGAAAAGTTAAAAAAAGTGAAAAAAATGCTTGACACCAATAGGTTTTTATTGTTATATTTATGTGTTATTCAAGAGATAAAAAAAAGGAGTTCTAATGAATAAAGAAAATCTAATCGTAAAAGTTGAAAAGAGAGGTAATCGCTTCTTAGCGTTTGACGCTAAGGGACGTGATTACACTTCTGAGATTTCAACAGGAATTCGTAAAAAGGCTTACGAAACAGGACAAGCTCTCAAACAGGTTGAGGCTAACAAGGTCGTGTTTGGTAAGGTCGTCAAATTTGTTTGGAAGAAAGTTCCGATGAACGAATTTGATTCACTATCAAATATTCCGGTTCGTGATGAGCCCGTTGAAGTACCTGCCGACCAGGCTGAAGTAATGAACTTCATCGCTAATAGTTACTCACTCAAGCCTCAAGGTCTTGTAATGAAAGAACTAAAGTGGAAGTATCTTATTAGGTCTGCTGTTCGTGGTCGTAACATTATGATGACCGGTCCCGCCGGTTGTGGTAAGACAATGGCCGCTAAGTCACTTGTCAACTCACTTGACAGGCCTGACTTTTACTTCAATCTTGGTGCCACTCAGGACCCAAGGGCCACTCTTATTGGTAATACTCACTTTGACAAGGACAAAGGTACTTATTTCTCCGAAGCTTTATTTGTCAAGGCGATACAGACTCCCAATGCTGTGATTCTGTTGGACGAGTTGACGAGGGCTCATCCCGACGCTTGGAATATTTTGATGACCGTTCTTGACCAAGGACAAAGATACTTAAGGTTGGATGAGGCAGAAGGTCAAGCGACAATCAAGGTTGCCGAGGGTGTCACTTTCATTGCTACTGCTAACATTGGTAATGAGTACACAGCGACTCGTACTCTTGACAAGGCGTTGATGGACAGATTCATTGTTGTTGAGATGGATATCTTGGACTCTGATGAAGAGTTTGGTCTTCTCAAGTATATGTTTCCTAACGTTGGTGAGGATGCTTTAAAACAGGTTGCTGAGATAGCTCACTTAACAAGGGTTGAGTCAAATAGTGAGAATGGTAGGTTCGAGTCGGGTGTTTCAACAAGGACTTCTGTTGAGATAGCTGGTCTTCTCTATGATGGTTTCTCACTTGAGGAGTCGGCTGAGGTATGTATTTACCCTCAGTACTCTTCTGATGGTGGTCCTGACTCTGAGAGAACTTTTGTAAAACAACTTGTTCAAAAGTTCGTCGGTAGTGATTCAGAAGGTAATCTTTTCAATGAGGAAAGTGACGAAGTAGACGAGGACTTAGGATAGGAACTAACGGGGGGCCAATAGGCCCCCCTTATTTAAGGAGTAAATATGAAAGTAAAGAAAATACAAAAATTAGCTAAATCAATTAATCTATTTGGAACTCACATTCCTACTGAGAAAAAAAGTTTGTTATCTGAAGAAATTTTTGATATTTATATAAAGAACATTGTTTCGGCTTTGAGGAAAGGACAGAAGCCTCAAACAATGATTAATAGATTATATGACCTTATTGATAAACATAAAAAAATGCATAATTTGTCCTAAAGAATATATTTTAGGACGTCCGACAGGGTGCTGGTTTTCCTCCTTTCTTCCAGCACCCTATTTTTATATAGGAGAATGAAATGGGTAAACAAGTAAAAAAACATGGTTATAGTTGTAAGTTAGTTAGAGTAGTTGATGGTGATACCTGCGATGCTATGATAGATTTAGGATTTGACGTTTGGGTAAAATCAAGAATTAGATTTTATGGCGTTGACACTTGGGAAAGTAGAACACGAGATTTAGAAGAGAAAGCAAAAGGCTTAGAAGCTAAAGCATACGTGAAAGATTTATTAGAAAATTCTGATGATGGTAAATTTAGTATTATATCACATGGTCGTGGTAAGTATGGTAGAGTTCTTGGTGAGATATTTGTTAAAGGCAACGAGAAATCTGTAAATGAATTATTAAAAGAAAATGGACACGCATACGAATATCACGGAGAGAAGAAAAAAGTATTTGGTAGTTAAGGAGTAAATATGGTTATATTAGGAATACCATTTATGATGTCCTTCAATCAATCTGCCTGTTTGTTGGTAGATGGAGAGATTATTGGTTGGACAGAGGAAGAAAGGTTATCAAGAAATAAACACAGCATAGTTTTAAGAAATAATAGACCACCATCTATTCTATTTCCACATAATTCAATTCAATGGTTATTAGAATCTAATGGATACACTATGGATGATGTTGATTGCGTTGCTGTAGGACATTCGGATATCTATGAAGTTAGCCGATATATGAGAAGTAATGAATATCAAAATTATTTTAGTTATGACATTGGGGCTGATGGTAAGGATGATGATAATTTGAGTCTTCTTGGTACAGAGCCTAAATGGAGATGGTCATCTTGGAATCAGAAACACTTTGATGCTATATCAACGAATTATATGGCTACTTTAAGTAATGTAGCAAGTTTATCAGAAAATATTTATGACGTATCAAAAGTAAAATGGTATGACCATCATATATGTCACGTTGCCTCGACCGTCATACCTTCAGGATTTGATGAATGTAATTATTATGTAGCTGATGGAGCTGGAGGTCAAACTGCTGGTAGGATAGGACATTGGGATGGTGAAAGATTTAATCAAGCAGGATATATGCACAATGCTGGAACTTTAGGAGGATTTTATTCTCACATAACTACAGCTTTAGGTTTTATGAAACACTCTGAAGAGGGTAAAACTATGGGTCTTGCTTGTTGGGGTAAACGTGATGAAAAATTATTACCTAAATTCTTCCAACAAAATCAAGATGGATTTGTACAACCACAATCCGATATATACAAAAAATATTTAGAGGATGAAAATCCGGATATCGTAAAAGAGGCTGTGAGTATAAAAGCTAATGAGCCTGGTGAGTTTCCAATGTCTGAGGTAGCTCGAAATTTGGCAGCTACAGGACAGCAATACTTAGAAGAAATAGTAGCTTATAACTTAGAACATTTAAATGGTATTTATAATAAAAGTGATAACTTGGCTTTAGCAGGTGGCACTATGTTGAATTGTACATCTAATGGTAAGATAGCACAAAACCTATCAGGTGGTATTTACATACAACCAGCAGCACACGATTCAGGAACTGCCTTAGGTGCTGCTATATTAGCACATAAACAGCTAACTAACAAATGGCCTAAAATTAATCAAGATACTGCTTATTATGGTAGAGATTGGAAACCTAAATATATTAGGGACTTTTTATTTAATGCCAAGAGAGAATATAAAATAAGATATGAATCATATTCATATAAAGAAATATCACACAAACTTGCAGAATTTATTGATGATGATAAAGTTGTAGGATACTTCCAAGGTAAATCTGAAATAGGTCCAAGAGCTTTATGTCATCGTAGTATATTGGCTAATCCTACTAAAAAAGAAAATTTACAAAGAGTCAATAAAATAAAAAAGAGAGAATGGTGGAGACCATTAGCCCCCACTATGATGGAAGATTATGTTTATAATATAACTAATACAAAACACCCAAGTCCATTTATGTTGATGGCGTGTGAAGTCAAATCTGAATGGCGTGATAAAATACCTGCTGTGGTTCACGTAGATAATAGTTGCAGACCACAAACGGTTAATCGAGAACAAAACAAAATAATATATGAAGCCTTAGAAATATTTAGTAAAAAACCTAAGGGTGTTCCTGTATTTATGAATACATCATTTAACATAGGAGAGCCTCTCGTAGATTCACCTGAAGATGCACTAAAAACATATATGAATTCTGATATAGATATTTTAATACTTGAAAACTTTATAATAACAAAGGGAAAATAATGAGTAAAGATAAAAGAAAGATTGGTCATCTTTTAAAAGGACCGAAACGTATGGAAGGTGAAACTTATGAAAAGTATAAGATTCGTAGAAAGGCTGAACAACAGATGGTAAAACAATATTTAAGAGGAACGGTGGTTGAATAATGGCAAGAAAAAGTCCTTTTGGAACCCAAAGTAAAGAAACTAAGAAACGAAAGAAGACCAGGCAAGGTCAAGGACGTGGTACTAAATTTAGTACAAAGATAGGTAGTAAGCGTTTTAAAAAGAAATACAGAGGCCAAGGTAAAGCCAAGTAATGAGTTTTAAAAGCTACAAACAATTAAATAGTAATAAACGCTTTTATGACGTTTATCCTAATTTTAGTGAAGAGGTACATCCTGTACATAATACTATATGGACAACATTTAAATGGAGAGAATCTTCACTACCATTACAATATCATAGGACAGAAATGAAAAAAACACGTTACAAATTAGTAAAAGATTATTTCTCTGTAGATGGTGCTTTGTATAAAGATACAATAGTTGTCTGTGAGGAAGAAAGTGTACAGAAAAAAGGTAATGTCAAAGTTACAGACTTATCGGGTAAGCCATTTTGGATACCGATACAGAATATGACAAAATGTCAATAAAAAAAGTTTAGTACACTTCTTGTATATTATATTGTATATAGTCGCTTATAATAAGGACTATGTTAGTTCAATAAGAATAACAAGGAGTAAACAATGAACGTAATACTAAAAAATCGTAATAACTTTTTAACACCATTCGATAGACTTTTTGATGAGATGATTGAAACATCTTTTCCTGAAGTATCTAATACCGTAGGTGTTAAACCTTTCACTAACTCATCATATCCAAAAGTAAATGTGTATGAATATGACGATAAGGTAGGAGTCATAGCTGAGATACCAGGTCTTAGTAAAAAAGACATTGGTGTAGAGGTTGAAGATGGTGTATTGACCATTAAAGGTAATAAACATCACGGCCTCTTTGACGAAGCCAAAGCTACTATCTTGCGTAAGGAGCTAAAACATTCTTCTTTTAGTAGAAGTTTTACATTAGGCTCTGAACTTGATGGAGACAGCATCAAAGCTAATTTTAAAGATGGTCTCCTCTCGGTCGAAATCCCCAAACTAAAGCCTGTTGAGCCAAAGGTTACAACGGTCAAAATCTCCTAAATGCAAATAATCTCCCTAGGAGACGACAGGTATATACTGAGAGGTAAAGTATCGGCCCATACACATTTTTCTACTGAAGAGTTGAAGATGCAGTATCGGGCCGATATTGTTTTAAGGCAGGGAGATACATTTTTTCTTTGTGAAAAAATCATAGAAGCTGAATTTGATTAATATTTATAGTTATGAAAGCATCTGAATTTAAAACATTTTTACAATGGTTTGAAAAACGTGACATAAACACTATGGATGAGTTTATCTTAAAGATGGGACGTTTTCCTGAACCTATAATAGAAATCTTAAATAGAAAAAGTCCTGCACTAAAGCAACAAATAACTTCTGACCAAATGGAAGCATTATTCGTTTGGTTAAATAGGGAAGATGGGGCACAGGCTTGATGTGGACGACCTTCTTAAATTAAAAATAAAAAGATTAAAATCTGAATCTGAATATTTACAAAATGAAATGCAAGAAATACAATATGTCTTGGTTACAGAAGTTATGCCGTTATGGTCTACAGAGTTTGGTAAATACACCAAGGCACCTAAACCATTACGTGGTGGAGGAGGAGAAGAATCATCTTCCAAAACTACAGCACCCAAAGTTCTAAATGATTTATTTAAAAAAGTAGCTGTAAAAACACATCCTGATAGAGGTGGTGATAAAAAGAAATTTCAAACAGCCTTACATTTAAAGGATGAAGGTGATTTAAATTCTTTGATAAAAATGGCTAAAGAATTAAAAATTGAAATAGAAGAAAGTGCTGAAATGATTGATATATTAGAAGATAGAATAAACAATTTAAAATCAAAAATAATTTCTATCAAAGATGGCTTTCCTTGGGTCTATTATCACTCTGACCCTAAGATGAAGAAAAACATCAGACCTCAAATCATAGAATCTTTGACGAATCAATAGTTATATATAACAACTTAGGAGAAAACAAGTGGAGCGTTCAAAATACTTCCCTCTATATGTGGGTTTATCAGCATTGTTTGTTGCTATAAACGCTGCTTACTTTTCCATATTCGGATTAAGTAAGTTGTTTGCTGGTGCCACGCTAAGTGTTATCGTAATGGCTTCATCCTTAGAGTTAGGTAAATTAGTAGGTGCAAGTTTCTTGTATAGGTATTGGCATAAGATACATGGTCTTATGAAAACTTATATGTTAATTGCAGTCATACTATTGATTGGTATCACTTCTATGGGTATATTTGGTTTCTTATCAAATGCCTATCAAGAAGCAAAAGTAGGATTTGAAAAAGAATCAACTTTACTCTTGAACTATGAAGATAGATTAACTCAGCTTGAGGAAGATAAAATCTTTCTTAAGGAAGAGTTAGAAGACCAAGTCAATGATTTACCTGAAAACTATAGAACTGCAAAAAGAAAATTAAGAGAAGATTACAATCCAAGAATACNAAAAGTAAATGATGATATCTTGGATATAAAAGGTAAAATCTCTGACCTTAAGGTAACGTTAGTACAAACAGGTGTTGATGTAGGTCCTGCTATCTACATATCAAAAGTGTTTGGTACTAATATTGATACCGTGGTTAATTTTTTTATTTTTGCCTTCGTATTTGTATTTGACCCATTAGCTGTTGTTTTAGTGATTGCATTCAATGTAGCATTAGGAGACAAAGATTGGGAAATGTACAAAAAGAAGAAAAAGAAAAAGTTATCTCCTCCTACACAGGAACCTGAAGAAGAACAAGAAGAAGAATTTGTTCCTCCTGGAGGTATTGTTCACGACATAAGAACGAACATAAGTAAGTTAGGCGAAAGAATCCATATGGGACGAAAAAAAGCTTGACACCAATTAGTTTTTATTGTTAGATTGGAATATTAACAGGAGAAATAAAATGACTTTAAGTAGACTTTACTTTTTGCTGGGTGTGGCTGTAACGTGTTTATCAGTTGCCTTAATGGCACCTAAAATCGTTGGAGAGCCTATCGTACATCAACGTGATGTAATTAAAACAGATACATTGTATGTTGATAAATCAACACCTAACTTTCAGTTAGAAGCACATCAAATACAATCTTCGTTAAATAAATCAAAGTTAAAACATCTTTTGATTTACATACACGCTTTATGTGTAGAATATGATGTTGATTATAATTTGGTAAAGGCTGTGATAGCTACAGAATCAAGTTGGAATCATAAGGCAAGGTCTACGAGTGATGCTCGTGGCTTGATGCAAGTCAAGCCACAGACAGCTTTTGCTGAGTTCAAAACACCTGGTGGTGATTTGTATGACCCTTATGTTAATGTGACTTTAGGTATTATGTACTTATCAAGACTAACACAACACTATAAGATGAAGACTCAAGCAGAGTTATTAACTGCATATAGTCACGGTCCTACTGCGACTAAAGGATATAGTGAAAAGTATAAAACAGGAAACTTCTACGTGGCGTCAGTATTAGGAAAAATAAATTAAAAAAAATGCTTGACACCAATATGTTTTTATTGTTATATTCAATTGTTATGATAAAGGAGAAAATCTAAATTATGTGGAACTTAGAAACATATTTATTTACAGCCTACAAAGTTGATGGTTGTGATGTTAGAAAAAAGTGGAGTGCTGTTAGTGCTTGTAATGAGATGGAAGCAGACTTCAAAGTTAGGACTTGGTTAGCTACTGAGCCTGAATGGAGTGGTTGGAATTTAGCTGGTGGTAGTATTGAAGTTAATGATGAGAAGTGGAATAATCGTGATGCTTATCCAGGATATGAGTGTGGTGAATTTTTTAAAGAAAATATAGGATTTGTATAATAAACAAAGGAGAATAATAAATGTCAATAAAAAGTACATTTAAGAAAAATGGAGGTTACTTCATTGATGGGGTAGCTTACATGGATTGTAAGGTTACAGGTGAACCTGTTGCTAACGTAGGGTTAGACGCAGTATCTGTAATAGGTAGTAAAGCAGTCCTTAAAATGGTCGGTATGCCAAATGAAGCTAAACAGGCTAAACCTAAAACAGGGAGACCTGCAGGTTGGCATTGGATGGCTGAATTTGTAGACAAGGATGGCAACGTATTTCACAAGGGTGTAGAACAACCTAAACTCAAAGGTACACTACCCCCTACTAAGGTCAAGCCTAAGAAAAAAACGAAGCGTAGGAGTAAGGAAGAGATTCTCCTGGCACGTGAAGCAGAGAAGAAGGCCGCTCTTAGAAAAGCTGTGAAGAAGCAAAAAGATTTCCTTAATCATAACTTTGGAGGATAAATGCCTAAAAAAGTAAAGAAGAAAAAGACTTGGGGCGGATACAACGAATACACATATATTGATAAAGATGGTAAATTCGTCAAGTTCTTAGCTCTTGATGACTCAGATGCTGACTTGTATAGAAACAAAGTTGGAGCTACTGCTTGACTAACGCTGAGAAGATAAAAAAGTTATCTCTTGTAATGATACGTTGGGCCTCAGGTGATGAGGCTCAACGAGTCAATCAAGGTAATGAAATCGTTATAATAAATCCACATACAAAAGAAAGATGGCAGGATGATTTTACATTTATTTTAAAGTGTGAAAAGGGAAAACTTACACGTGATAAAAAAATTAGATTGAACAAAATATGGAAAGCTTATAATGGACTTAGAAAATATAATCTTAAAAGTTCTTGAAGATTATGGTAAGAAACAAACTAACTTAGCATCAGAATCTGCAAGAAAACAAATAACAAAGGTAATACTTGAAAAAAGTAATCAATTGTCATCAGGAAAATAATCCTGTAATAAATAAAAAACTAAAAGAGGTATCAGTTGAAGAAGGAAGACTTATTGCCACAGAATTATTTCAGATACTTAACAAAAGAAAAGACGGTATTGGGTTGGCAAGTAATCAAGTGGGCATTGATGCCCAAGTCGCTGTTGTTAATGTACGAGAACCTCTCATTCTCATCAATCCTAAAATCATCCATAAAGAATTTGAAATTAATTATTATGAAGGTTGTCTATCTTATCCTGGGAAAGGAATACACACAAAACGATACAGAGACATAATTATCAGTACAGAGCAATCCGAAAGTAATTGGTACTTTAGTGGTGCTGAAGAAAACTCAGAAGGTAAGAGTGGTTGGGANAANGGNAATATGNNACAAGACCNAGANANNAGNATATTNGAATCTNTNTGTATACAACACGAAATNGACCACTTGAATGGTATAACAATTCACGATAGAAAAATTAATACTACTTATACAGCCGAAAAGAAAATAGGTAGAAATCAAAAAGTGTTGATTGCCTGTGGTCCTGATTCAAAGGTTGTTAAGTATAAAAAAGCAATACCATTATTAGAAAATGGTTGGACATTAGTGGAGTCGGAGTGAAAATCAGAGATATAGTTAGACCATTATTACAAGAAATATATCAAGATGACCCTTGGAAAATGTTAGTGTGTTGTATCTTATTAAATCTAACAAAAAGACAACAAGTAGATGAGGTGAGGCACGAATTGTTTACAAAGTATCCTACAGAATATGAGATGATGGAAGCTAATGAAGATGAATTAGCAAATATATTACAACCTCTTGGTTTATATAAAAGAAGAGCCAAGACTTTGATAAAGTTTAGTTGGCAATGGGTAAATGGATTTAGTGATGTTATGGAGTTACATGGTGTAGGTCAATATGCTAAAGACTCTTGGGAAATATTTCAGATGAATAATACAGATATAAAACCAACAGATAAGGTTTTGTTAGAGTATATGTGGCAAGAGGGAGTTTTAAATGAATAGAGCAGAGATAGTAAATAGATTATTAGACCGAGCAGGTCAACGTGGTCAAACAAGAAAGTATTTAGAAATAGGTTTATTTGATGGATGGTGTTTTCCACAAATCAATGCAGGATATAAAATTAGTGTAGACCCTGAAAAGAATAGTGAACATCTTACACACGAAATGACATCGGATGAATTCTTTGAACAAAATACTGATATGTTTGATGTTATCTTCATAGATGGTTTACATCATTCAGACCAAGTTTATAAAGACATTATGAATTCACTTGATGTATTGACTCCTAAAGGTTTCATCGTTTGTCACGATATCAATCCTCCTAATGAGGAAAGGCAAATCATACCTATGAAAGAATGGCCTTGGAATGGTGATTGTTGGAAGGCTTGGGTAAAGATTAGAAATGAAGAACGTAATTTAAAAATGTTCGTTGTTGACACCGATGAAGGCGTCGGCGTGATAACAAGAGGTCAACAAGAATTACTTAGAATAAAACTTACAGATGAATTAGGTTATGGTCTTGAGTATAAAGATTTAGATGAAAATAGAAAACATTATTTGAACTTGATAAGTGTACCTGATTTTGAAAGGAATTATTAATGCGTAATTTATTGATTTGGTTTGTGTGGTTAGGTTTAGTGTCATTTTGGAACTTTACATTTCCTAATGTCGAGCCTTGGGAGGATGTATTTGTTGCAGTATGCCTTTCTTGGTTTACAATGTTTTTAAAATCAGATTGGTACAGGAGTAGAATATGAAACCAATAGATGTAGTTAGAGAATTAGTTAAAGATAATCCGAACAATATGATGTTAGGTGAAGTTGTTAGGCAATACATACACGAATTACCTGATACTGCCTTTTCACCACAGAATTGGATTGAAGGTATGAGTCGTACAAAACATTTTGCAGAAGGCTTTCACGAAGGTAAATGGGAAGAAGATGCTGAGTGGCCTGGTCTTGATAATATTATAGGAGAAGATAATGTCGGATAGTCAAAAGGAAAATCTATCATATATGGCTATGGGTATAGCTATAGGAATAGGNTTGGGCTATATGGTCTCAATGTATGTGGTGTATTTATAATGAATAATTGGGATAAAGTAGAAAAGAAAAAAAGAGTAGCTACTCAACAAGATATATATATGTTATATTTTAAAACAGGTTTGTTTGTTGTAGGAGCAATATTATATTTTTATTTCGTAATAATGGGATTTCATTTATGAGTAAAAAATCAAAGTACTCTAACGCTGGCAAAGGAGATAAGAGTAGAGTAACTAATAAGAAAAAATATGCCGATAATTGGGAAAAGATTTTCGGTAAGAAGAAGGAAAAAAAGTAATGGATATAGCAATGTATTTTTTGATGGGAGTTATTGCTCCATCATTTTTAAATCTAATACATTTAGTGTTAAATATTTATATAGTGGTTGCAAGAGGTAACATATTGAGTTTAGGATTTAGTGGTATTAGTTTTNTAACTAANTCTATNGGTATGATATTCTTTACTTGGTTAGGTGTTTCAGTATTAGAATTAGATTATAGAATTTTTGTTCCGATACTTACATTCTTTTGGTTCTTCTCACACTTAGCAGAAGCATTTGTGATACAACATTATATGGAAAAAAATGTACCTGAATGGATACAAAATTTACAATTAAAATAGGAGTTAGTATGCTTGGATTATATCTTGGATTAGCAATTACAGCTGTAGTTTTATACATTACAGCAAAAATATATGCAGACGATTATAAAGATTTTTTTAAGTTTTAAAAAACTTTTTAAAAAGAAAAATAAAAACATCAGACTAATTTATAGTAGTGATGACTGCAAAACAGATTCAACAGGAGGCCCATATGAATTTGATATGGACGAACTTAATAGAGATAAAAAATAAAATTGTATCTTCGTGGTTTGTGTTACTAATTACATATACGATATCCTCAATCATATTGTTTATATTAAGTGGTTTACATAAACTCATAAAAAAATTAAGTTGAAAGAATTATGTATTACGTGTTGGAAGCCAACACATCATACAATAGACGAACATATTTCTATAAGATTAGCTTACATCAAAGGTATGGGACAATTGTGTCTTGATTGTTATGATGAAATCTATATAAAACCGAAAAGGAAAGAAAATGAACATATTAAAAGTAATGGAACAAATGGAAGAATTCATAGTTGGTAAAAAAGAAGAAAGTCTTTTGAATAAAAAGAAAAGGACCGTAGGCTTTGTTGCTGATGGTGTAAAACCAAAACGTAAATACACACGTAGAAAGAAAACTACAACTAAGAGGAAAGTTAAAAAATGAATTTTATAATTTTTGTTGTAGTTAGTTTGGCAGTAATTTGGGGTATATTAGAATACTTCGGAGTAGGAGATTAAAATGGTATTAGATAGTTTATTAGCAGGTGTAATGTTATTCAGTTCATTTGCAGCAAGAACAGCTAACGTTCAACCTAATCCTGATGACTATGAAATTAGTGTTGGTTTTAGTAATGATAACTTTCACGTTAATCGTCAATGGGAAAGAGAGCTTGGTGAGTTTTACGTAGACGATTTATTTTGGTTAAAGTTTGATAATGTATTGTACTTTAAACCTGAGTATATGAATAAAGAAAGTCGTGATGTAAGATATCTGAAGATTGACTCAAGACGAGCATTAGGAGATTGGTCAGTTGGCTTTACAAGTCGTAATGATGATAAAAATGTTTTTAGTAAAAACTTTGAAACGTTTGCATCTTTTGGTGTGGCAAAAAAGAAAAAGTATTGGGAAAAGATAGATGTAGAATTTTCTTTTGATGGATACTTTCCTCCAAGTGAAGAAGAAAGTAGAGATAGTTTTGAATTTGAAAACAAATTTAAAATGTCTTATCCATTAACAGAAAAAATTAGATTATACAATCTTGGTGAAATTTCTAAACTACAAGGTACAGAATTTTATAAAGCGAAAGTTGGCATAGAGATTTCTCTATGAGTAAATTACTTTTATCAATAATAATTTGTGCCATAGCTAACATAGGTGTTTGGTTACAACAACAAGGACAATTCTTAGATTATAAATTTATGAAGAGTCAATTGTGGGTAATGATGTGGAGTATACCTTTAGGTAATATGTTTTGGTTAGCTACAAAGTTATCATATGAACACTTTGGTCAATTTTGGAATATTAGATTAATTGGTTTCGGTATGGGGACAATAGTATTCGGACTTATGACTTGGTTGATACTTGATGAAACACCTGATATGAAAAATACCATATCTCTCATATTAGCTGCAGGAATAATATTTATACAGGTAAGTGGTGAACTATTTAAGTAACATTATATTTTATGGAACAAGATTGGCATTATTTATCATAACATTTTTTGTTTTGAACTTTGCCTTTACCATAACAATCTTTCAATTACTCGCAGTATACATAGCCTGGGAACTTTTATTTAAGTCCAACGATATACCTGTGTACGTGAGTAACTTGATATTTAAAAAACAAAATAGTCAAGGTCTTGTAGACCTTGAAAATCTAAAACAACAAAGTGATGAACTCAACAGACTAAAATCTGAATGGGATAAGTATATGGAGGAATTCAAATGAATTTAGAAGAGATATTGAGAATAATAAAAGAAGCCTACAATGAAGAAAGCTGGTCAATCATTGAAGAATTGATATTAGACCTTGAAGCCGAAACTTCAATGGACGCTTTAGATATTTCATCGTTAGATGAAAATGAATAAAAAAACACTTGACACGTATAATAAAATGGAGTTAAATTAAGACTATGTATTATTCATACAAAAGAATAGGGCCTATAAGTACAGGTCATAGACAATTTAGAGCAGATAGCCATTGTCGTTGGATTCATGGTTATGGTCGTTATGTAGAACTTAAATTTGCCTGTGATAAAAGAGATGATAAAGGATGGGTATATGACTTTGGTGGATTGAAATGGTTCAAGAAATGGTTAGAAGACCAATGGGACCATAAGTTATTAGTGGCACACGATGACCCTGCCTTATTGAGATTAAGGGAAATGGAAAAAGAAGATATTATCAGTTTAAACGTGATGCCTGAGGAGTATGGTCCTGGCATTGAAGATAGTTGTAGATTTGTCTTTGATTATGCGAACCCTATTATTTTAAATCAAACTGAAGGTAGAGTTTGGTTAGAGAGAGTTCGTATTTGGGAAACAGAAAAGAATTATGCGGAGTATGTTTGGGTAAAGTAGCAATCGGAGAAATGTATCCTTGTCTTCAAGGCGAAGGTAAGTTCATTGGTATTCCTCATTTACTAATAAGGGTTTCGGGATGTAAATTGAGATGTCAATTTGCTGAATCGTTTTGTGATACTCCTTTTGCAAGTTGGTCTCCTGAGAAAGGTAAATTCACTTTAGAAGATGTACATAAGTTTTATCAGAAGTATCCTCAAATCAAATACACAATGATTACAGGTGGTGGTCCTACAGCACACGCTGACTTATTACAAGAACTATGTAGAATAGGTGCTTACTATGACCATTGGATTACTATTGAAACAGAAGGTTCCGAATTTGTAGAAACTGAGGCTGACTTTATTTCGTTGTCGCCTAAATTAGCTAATAGTATACCGAGACCTGGAACTATGAATCCTTACACAGGTAAATTAGTCACAGAGGCTAATAAAAAACAACACGAGAAGTGGCGTACTAATTACGATGCTATGAAACAATTATTAGACTATCACGATTTTCATCAACTCAAACCTGTTATAAGTAATCAAACAGATTTAGATGAATTTAAAAAGATACAAAAGATATTAAGTGTTAAAAATGAAGATGTATATCTAATGCCTGAAGGTCTAAACAGAGAACAACTTACAAGACGTAGACAATGGCTATCCGAGATTTGTGTTAAAGAAGGATATAATTTTACAGATAGATTACACATAATAACTTATGGAGATAAACGTGGAACTTAATTACTTTACTGAAATTTTAGGATGGCTTGGATTTGTCCTTATATTATTTGGCTACTACTTTAACGCAAGGCAACTTATATTCTGTTTTTACATATGGGGTGTTGGCAATATTTTCTTTCTCATTTATGCCTTGTTAATTAATGCAATGCCCCAAGTAGCTATGAGTATTTTCGTATTAGGAATGAATATATATGGATATATAGAATGGAGTAAAAAATGAAATCAAACGGAAATAAACCTTTAACAGAAGAACAAAAACAGCAGAAGATAGAAACTGCAGCTGAACATTATGGTAAGTTTATGTCGTCACTTGGCTTTGAATGGGAAACAGACCCTAATGCTTCAGAGACTCCTCATAGAGTTGCTAAGGCTTGGGTAAATGATTTAGCAGAAGGATGTTTTAATCACCCTCCTAAGATTACAGCATTTGATAACGTTGATGGTTATGATGGTATGGTATTTGAAGGTAACATACAAGTACATTCAATGTGTTCACATCATCATCTTCCTTTCTTTGGTGTAGCTCACGTTGCCTACATCGCTAAGCCTGAGGGTAAGATTATTGGTCTAAGTAAATTGAATCGTACGGTTGAGTTTTATTCACGTAGACCTCAGGTACAAGAAAATCTTACAATGCAGATACACGAACATTTAGATGAAGTGTTAGAAGTTCACGGTGGTATTGCTGTAATGGTAAGTGCTAAACATTTATGTGCTTGNCTTCGTGGTGTAAAACATCCTAACTCTGCTATGAAGACATCTAAATTAAGTGGTGCTTTCATTGAAGGTGATTATTCAGTAAGACAAGAATTTTATAACTTTATAAAGGATATGAAATAATGCAAACAAATATAATAGTAAAATTACAAGTAGAAGGTACTCATAATTGGCCTGATGCTACTGATGGTGCTGGTGCAGAGATGCACTATTTAGAATATCGTCACAGACATATNTTTCACATTGATGCTCGTAAAGAAGTTATGCACGATGATAGAGATGTTGAATTTATAATGTTCAAAAGAAAGATACATAGATACTTGAGAGAAATGTATTATACATCTGAATTAGATTTATGTGATTTTGGTTCTCAATCTTGTGAAATGATTGCTGAAGAATTGTATAAAGAATTTGATTTATGTTATTGTGCTGTTTATGAAGATAATGAAAATGGAGCTGAGGTATATTAATGAAAACATTTATTACTTGGGATGAAATGGAAAATCTTGTTGATGAATTATGTGACAAGATACCCGATGGTGTGTATGAAGGTATTTATGCAATACCAAGAGGTGGTCTAATCATAGGTGTGATGATGAGTCACAAATTAGGTTTACCTTTGATTGATAGATTACAAAGTTATTATGGTAAAAGATTTTTAATCGTAGATGATATTGCAGACACAGGTGGTACTTTAGAAAAAATGAAAGCAGAAGTTTATGAAAAGGCTCATACAGCAACAATACATTATCATAAACAATCTTCGGTTGAACCCTCTTATTGGGTTGAAGAAAAAGGAGATAAATGGATAGTTTATCCTTGGGAACAAGATGATTCAGAAGAAATACAGGACTATTTAAAATGAGTAAAATAATATATTTGCCTTTAGAACATATAGAACAGAGATATACACAGGCTCTTGATAGAGATATTACAGAATATCTTGAAAGTAATAGTATAGAACATATCAAGATTTATCCTGATATACCTAATCCTGCTACTATCAAAAAAGGTTCTTTCTTAGATGCCGAGTTTACTATAAGATTTAAGGCAGAACAGATTGCTGAAGTGGCACGTTTGTATCGTACAGATGAAATTGATTCAGGTGATATCATATGGTCATCAGACTTATGGCATCCAGGTCTTCCTGAAAGTATTGCTTATATGAATTACTTTACCAAGAAGGATGTAAAGTTGAGAGGACTCATTCACGCTGGTTCTTTTACTGATACAGATTTTGTACGTGACTTAGAAAGATGGGCCAAGAACTTTGAAGATAATTTGTTTGATATTGCTGACAAGATATTTTGTGGTAGTGAATTTATCAAACAAGACATTATAAAAAAGAGAATGATTCTTCCTGATAAATTAGAAGTCACAGGATTTCCTTTAGATTTAAAAAGATTAGATAAATATCGTAATCAAAAAAAGGAAAACATTGTTCTTTTTAGTGCAAGGAACGTTGATGAAAAACAACCTTGGTTATTTGAACAGATGAAGGAAGAGTTACAATACTCGTTAGATACACCAATCAAGTTTATCAACACACAAGAAAAAAACTTGAACAAGGAAGAATTTTATGAATTAGTAGGTAAGAGTAAGGTAATGGTATCTTTTGCCTTACAAGAAAATTTCGGATATAGTATGTTAGAAGCAGCTTACTTAGGTTGTATGCCTATCGTTCCTAACAGATTAGTATATCCTGAAATGTATTCTAAAGATTGTTTATATGATAACTTTGAAGAGGCTTGTAGAAAGGTAATAAAAGCTATTACAAATCCAAGTGATAAAGATTATTGTAAGAGTACATTTCATAATTGTTTTGAAAAATGGTTTAGGAGTTAAAATGGACAGAATAGGAAAATTTCTTTATTTCCCATCATTCTCGGCAGGTGAGTTTGGTCACGGGTTATTAAAAAATCACAAGTTTAGAGGTGAACAAACGGTCAGATTTTATAGTGATGAGTTCCCTGAACAATTTAGAACAAAGCAGTTTTTAATTACTGCTGGTGCTAACTTTAGAAGACCTACGTTTAGAGAAGATATGGGTTTTACAAAAGACAATCTTTTACTTGGTGACTCAGGTGGTTATCAGATAGCATCAGGTGCCTTGAAATGGAAGCCTGAACTTAAACCTCAAATCTTTGAGTGGCTTGAAAACAATACTGATTGGGCCGTTAATCTTGATATTCCTCCGAGACTAAAGATGCAAGGTAAGTTCGGTGAATGTATGGACATTTCAATGGAGAACTTTAAATACTTTTATGAGAATCAATCAGGTAAGACAAAGTTCTTAGGTGTTGTACAAGGTGATGATGACATCTCATATCAGAAATGGTATAATACTGCTAAGGACTTTCACTTTCAAGGTTGGTCTATCGGTGGTGCTTCAGGTAATCCATTTCGTTTTATGAGTGGACTATGTGCCTTGTTAGAAGGTAAGGAACACTTACAAGATAGAAATGAAGTCTTACACATTCTTGGTACTTCAAGAATCAAAGACTTCTTCCTTTTGATTCAGTTACAAAAATCATTAGAAGACGTAGGAAGTAAAATGGTAGTTACAACAGATTCGTCAACACCTGATAGGTCTGTTGTTTATGGTATGTACTACACAGGCTTCTCATTGAAGAAAGGTAACTTTGAGTATGTAAGTTTACCGAGAGCTAAACATAAGCCTGAGATGACAGAACAAATAGAAGCCTTATCAAATAAAGGACTCGTAGGAGTTAGTGAATTTGATAAGTGGGTAGAAAAATATGCTGACATCAATGACATCGCTGAATGGACTTGGGATGGTCAGTTTAGAATGAGACTACACAACTATTATCTATTCTGCGATGCTATCAAAACTATTGAACAGGCAGTTTATCAGATTGATATCATCAAAGAACAAATGATGGACAAAGATATGTGGCAAGTTATTCAATCATTAGATGAGATGATTAAGAGTGATAAGCCAAGAGAAGTTTTTAATCGTAACAAAAGACTCTATGAAAAAATAAGTTCAGTTAAAAAGAGTCTTAATGTATCATCAGAAAAAAGTACTAAATTCTTTTAGGAGGCACAATGAAACTATCAATTGAACAAATACAAGAACGTATTCAATACATCAGAAAACAAGTTGACGAGTACAATACAAAGGAACGTGCATCTGCATTACATAAGATGTATGACCACTTTGAAGAACGTATGATGTTAGCGCCTGGTTCAAGTATTGACTTTTATCACAATGCTTGGCCAGGAGGATACGTTGACCATATTATGAACATAACCGAAGCAGGTAAAAAGTTATACAAAGTATATGATGACTTTGGTATGAAAATGACTTATGGTGTAGAAGAAGTTGTCTTCTGTACTATGCACCATGACTTAGGTAAGTTAGGTAATATGAATGAAGATTACTACATACCAAATGATTCTGAATGGCATAGAATCAATCAAGGTAAAATGTATAAGACAAATCAGAAATTACACTTTATGACCGTTACAGATAGAGCTGTTTATTTGATGAGTCAATTTGATATCAAATATTCTGAACAAGAATACTTAGGTCTCAGACTCGCTGATGGTATGTATGAGGAAGCCAACAAACAATACTATATGAGTTTCGGTGAAGAAAAACATCTGAAGACTAATTTACCTCAGTTAGTACATAATGCAGATATGTTAGCGACACGTATGGAAAAGGAACGTTATATGTATGGTCCTGATGCTAATATACCATATAGTGAAATTATGGAAGTCAAAGAGGAGCTACCTGGTGGTGGAGTTGAAGAGGTTGAAATTCCTGAAGATAATGAACGTATGGATATCATAGGTCAAAATGGTAATGATGGTATACATTATGACAAAGTAGATAAAAAGAAATCAAAACCAATTAATAAGAAGGCTCCTAAGAAAACAGCATATTCTGATAAATTATTTGAAGAATTATTTGGAGACAAAAAATGATTATAGAAATATTATTAGGATTAATTTCTGTACTTTTTTGTGCAAGTGCTTATAGTAACTTTGTACAATTAAGAAGACAAGAGGCTTTAGAAGGTCTCTTGGAGGATGTCATTGATGATTTAGAAAAAACTATTGAAGATTTCAATGTTGTAGATTCATCAGGAGCATTTGAGGCAGAAGATGAAGTAGGCTCAGTATTTCAAGGTCTAAAAGACTCATTAAAAAGAATAACAAAACACACAGAAAAGGATATCATTGATGGCTAAAGAAAAAATAGTTAGAAAAAAAATGAAACGTAAGAAGAAGAGTAAAATTTATTTTGGAATGGAATGTCAAAATGCAATTGTTGAATTTAACGGATTACCAAAAGAACCTAAGTATGATATTCAAAGGCAGAAANTTTATCAAGATAGAATACACGCTCCGTTTGATAAATTAGTTGAGAATATAATTCATACTTTTAAATTTTATTATTTTGACGTTAGTTCAGAAGATGTAAAGAATGAAGTAGTTAGTAACCTTTATATGAATATGGGTAAATATGACCCTGATAAAGGTAGAGCGTTTAGTTACTTTTCTGTTATGGCTAAAAACTATTTAATTCACAACAATAACAAGAACTNTAAAATGTACAAGACTCACGATGAGATTGGCGAGTTAGATTTTAAAAGAGATGTTGCTAATGAATCAAGCCGTCAAGATACGAAAGAGTTTAATAGAGATTTTATGGATTCTCTAATAAATTATTGGGAAAATAATATCTTTACAATCTTTCGTAGAAGTAAAGACATCAGAGTAGCAGATGCTGTTTTACATTTGATGAAGACTCGTGATAATATTGAGAACTTTAATAAAAAAGTTTTATATATATTAATACGTGAAATGAGTGGCTCAAACACTCAACATATTACACGTGTGATAAATGTTATGAAACAAAAAAATGTAGGTATAAAAACTGATTATCTAAATAGAGGTTTTAGCACTACACAAAATACAGGGAGTATATTCTTTTGAGTACGTTACAATTTAAGAAAGTAAAATTCTGTTTAAACACTATGGTCAAAGATGAATCTGCGGTCATAGAAAGAATGTTAGAATCGTGTTATAAATACATTGATTATTGGGTAATACAAGATAATGGTTCCACAGATGGCACACAAGATATAATACAAAAATTCTTTGATGAAAAAGGAATACCTGGATTTTTATATCATACGGAATGGCATTACTTTGGTAAGAACAGAGATGACGCTTTACAAAAAGCCTTAAACGCTGACCATGGATGTGATTTTATATTACGCATAGATGCTGATGAACAATTACACGTAGACGATGATTTCAATTGGAGTTTCTTTGATGTAAATATGGATACTGATTCTTTTAATGTTCCTTATGTCAATGGTTCAAATCAAGGTATGCGTACTTGGATATGGAATGCCAATAGACCATTTTATTTTGCCGATGATAAAAGACACGAGACTATTCATATGAAAGGTGCTACTCCTACCTCTGATTCATTTGAACGAGCAACAATCAAACCTGGATTCAGACACGTATTGACAAATGATGGTAAGACTTGGGAAAATCCTAATAAATATGTTAGTGATGGTTTGACTATGGAACTTGAACACGTTCCTACAGGAACATTATTAGAAGATGATTATCATTTTTGGTATTTAGCTAAATCATATTATGATGGTTATAAATCAGAGGAGTTACCTTTAGGTGTACAGCATCAAAGAGAATTTGCAAGAAGAGCAATATTCTATTGGACAGAATGGTTAGATAGAAAGCATAATTGGAAAACAACTCCTAATCCTACTAACTTGGATGAAAGTGCTTATTGTGCTTTAACTTATATGGGTATCTTATATGGATTTTTAGAAGATACTGAAGCAGAATATCATTGTTTAGTATCTGCAGGTCCTTTCGCACCTAAAAGAAACGAACACTTAGCTGAATTATATCATTATTTTGAGAGAGAAGGTAATTTTGACAATATGTATTTCATTTCTGATATACTTGCAAATGAAAATAGATTGAATCCTTTTCCTGATAATGTTGTAAATGTTATGTCTCATTGTTATCAAGATTCAAGTGAGTATCCATTGTTTTGGAAAACAAAGGCTATGAAACTTCTTGATATGGATATTAGTGAAAATTATAATTTGTTATCAGATAATTTCAAACAAATGATAGATGCAGTATGATTATCTCATAGTTGGTGCAGGCTTCTTCGGTTCTATATGTGCTTATGAATTAAAGAAACGTGGTAAGAATGTTTGTGTTATTGATAAACGTGACCATATAGGAGGTAATGCTTATACAGAAAAGAAGGAAGGTATTAACGTACACAAATATGGTCCACATATCTTTCATACTGATTCTAAAAAAGTATGGAAATGGATAAATCAATTTTGTGATTTTAATAACTTTTCATTTCAGCCTGTAGCTACATTAGATGGTAAGATGTATTCTTTACCATTTAATATGTGGACTATGAGTCAAGTCTATGGTATAACATCACCTCAAACATTAGATAATATTGGACTCGGTAATGGTAATGGTAACACTTATAAATCAGTAGAAGATTTTGCTATTGCAAAAGTAGGCCGTGAAGTATATGAAATATTGATAAAGGGTTATACTACTAAACAATGGGGTAAAGACCCTAAATACTTACCTGCATCTATAATAAAACGTTTACCAATCAGAAGAACATATGATAATAGATATTTCAATGATAAATATCAAGGCATACCGATAGGTGGCTATACACAGATATTTGAAAAACTCTTAGAAGGTATTGATGTATTCAAAGGTTTTGATTATCTTGATGATATAGATTTATTACCTCAGTATGATGAATTGATTTACACAGGTCCTATTGATGAGTTCTATCATTGGGAGCATGGTAAACTTGAGTACAGGTCATTGAAATGGGAAGAAGAAGTATTAGACATTGATAATTACCAAGGCACAGCTATGATGAATTATCTTGATGTAAATGTCCCTTATACACGAATCATAGAACATAAACACTTTGATTATAAGAAATCAGATAAAACTATAATATCAAGAGAGTATCCTCAATCTAAAGGCGACCCATATTACCCTATTTGTGATAAAACTAATATGGACAGATATAAAAAATATACAAAAATGCCTAAAATAGATAGAAGAGATAGACCTGTACACTTTGGAGGTAGACTCGCTGAGTATAAATACTATGATATGCACCAAGTCATAGGTTCAGCTTTGTCGTTTATAAAGAAATTGTAATTTATTTAGTTTCCTTATATTTATAGTTATAATATAGGGAATCTCTATGTCAAATGACTTCAAAGTGTTTGAGGGTAAATCCTTACAAGATTTGTTTAAGGATATCTACGATAACTCCTCTGAGACTAAAAAACAAATAGATGTATTAGTGCAGGACGTAATAAAGTTTTGTACCGATGCCTCTACGGCTGTAGCTATTATCCCTATGTTAAAAGACTATATGGAAGTTCACGTTAAGAATGATGAACAATTAGTCAAACTTGCAGGTATTGTTCAGAAATTAGCAACAGCACAATCTAAAGGTGCTGAAGGTGAATTTGGTCTAAGTGAAAAAGAAAAAGAACAATTATTAGCCAATATAGCTACAGATGTAGCTGAGATTCAAGTTGAGGCTGATAAAATCACGGAATCTATAAGTGAGTAATTATAATATAGAAAAAAGAGGCGACGGGTTCATACGTGCTGGACACGCTGACGCCCTTATAAATAAAAAAGTACGAGATAGCATACCTCCTCGTGACTTGGAGTATGGCACTTCAGGTATAAAAAGTAATCGTGTATCAGGAGAAAATCAACCTGTTGATAACTTAGAAGAAATAATTGAATTAGAAGCAGGAGGTGGAACTACATCGGCTTTACCTATATCACAACATTTCTTAGCTATTCCTGATTCTTCTGAAAAAGTTCCTTTATTTCACGTTGGTGACACGAGTTATTATGGTAACCCAATATCTATATACAATACACCTAATACAGGACAATTATCTTTAACAGCTAACGAAAGAGCAGATTTTAAAATACGTTCAGTAGATTCTAAACCTGGTGATGTTATTGTTCAAGGTAGATATGGACACGCTATAAAATTATCACAGGATATAGATGAAAGGCCACACGTTTTAATTACAAATGGTTTTCACACAAGGCCAGGTTTTGAAAAATTTATAGACGCTAAACGGGCAGCTTCAGATAAAAGAATTCGTATAGGTTACTCTTCAGATATGAATGTAAATGGTTCAAGTCTTTATATGACACGTGGTACATTTCCCACAGACTTCAAACTTGGTCAAGAAGTAGAGTTGAGAAAAGAAGGTAGTAAAACTGCTGATGCTATAAAAGATTTATATGAAAATAGAATTATGGCGGAAGGTAAAGAATTATATATGAAGCCTTCTTCTAATAGGGTAGGTCTACAACCTAAATTTACAGACAACAATATGTTATTAGCAAGTGAAAATATTCACATACATACACCTAACTTTAAAAAGAATGGTGAAATAAAAATGTTATCATCAGGTCATATGAACTTAACAAGTTTTTCAAATATAAAATTGACGGTTGCTAATCCTGATGAATTGAAAGCAACAGACCGTGATATAGGTAGAATATATCTTGGTGACCCTTTTAGTATAAATCCTGCAGTAAAGGGTAACGAGTATACTGATACTATTATGGAAATAATATCATTGATGAATGGTTTGACGAATGCTGTAAAATCTCTAAGTGGTAAGGGNGAGGCAGGTACTGCTGAGGTATCCTTTAAACATTTAGAAAGTGCCTTAGAAGTTATAACTACAAGTTTATCAAAATTAAAAACTAAAGTAGGGACAGGGAAGAAAGATTTGAGTCGCTCTGTATTTGTACAATAATGGGATTCGGTGCACAAATATTATCAACTTTAAAAGGTCAAATTGAAGACTTGAAAGGTATAACAAGTGATAAAATACCTAAGTTAAAAAAAGCTGCCTCACAAGGAAAAGATGTATTTCCACAATTAGAAAAATTAGAAAAACTGATAACAACAACAGAAAAGACAATTGATTCTGCAGCAAAAACTATTAGAACAGCAGAAAAAACTGCAGAGGGTATTCAAACAGCAGCTAAAATACAAAAACAAGTATCTGATAAAAGTCAAGCTGCATCAGCATTAGTACCACCTGTAGCAGTAGCAGCAACGGTGGCAAATGATTTATCAGATGTTCTTAAATCACAAGTTGCAGAAACTAAACAAGAATTAGGTGCAGGTAAAGATGTAATGATACCGATGGTAGGAGATGCCTTAGATTCAATAAAAAAAGGAATACAGGATGTAAAGAAGACATCAGATGAAGCTCAGATAGCAAGAGGTAAAAAACCTTTAGAAAGTTCTGAAGAATTATCCGAAGAGGATAAGGAAACAGAGAGATTGATTGAAGAGGGAGATTTAGATGCTCTATGGGACACTACTGAGTTTGAAGAAATTGAAGATACTGAAGATGTGTATTTTGAAGTAGAACAAATAACACCCGTAGCGGGAGTAAGAGGTTAGGAGTAATTATGAAAGTAGACCAATTAAAGAAAATAATCAATAAGATTGTGGCAGAAGAGGTCAAAAAACAAATTGGCGAGATATTTATTAATGAAATTAAATCTAAAAAGTCTACGCCAATTCAAGAGTCTGTAAAGACAGAAGAAGTGCCAACATTAGGAGGTAAAACTTTTACAACAAATGATATGGCTTCTTTGTTAGGTTATGGTGATATGAAACCGAATGGTGGAGGTATGAGTAATACAGGTGTAGCAGAGATAGCACAGAAAGCAGGTGTAGCTCACGTTGACCCTGATGTTGAAAAAGCTGTCACTAAGGATTATAGTGAACTTATGAGTAAGATGAATCTTAAAAAGAGATAATAAATGAGTGTTAGAGATATAGACTTAGACCCTAATAAACTTTTTGGTATAGGATATCCTTTAAACTTTAATAGAAGTGATTATGGTTTCTTTAAACAAAATCAAAGATACTATGACCAATTAAGAGATAACATTAGGACTTTGATGTTGACTATAAAAGGTGAACGTCCAGGTAATCCTACCTTTGGTACTGATTTGATGAGATTTATATTTGAACAAAATGAACCTGAAATATTATTATCAAGAGCAGAAGAAACTATTTCAGACGCATTAGATAATCATATGCCTTTCGTGTCTTTAAAAGATTTAAGAGTTATACCAACAACTGACCCACATATGTTTAATATAGCTGCGGTATTTGAATCACCATTTACTGAAGAAGTAATTGAATTTATTACGGATTTTGAATAGGAGTAAATAATGGCATCTAAGGTACAAAAAGAAGTAAAATATCTAAACAGAGATTTTGGTGGTTTAAGAAATGACTTGATTGAATTTGCTAAAACTTATTATCCCGATTCGTATAATGATTTCAATGAAGCCTCACCAGGTATGATGTTTATTGAAATGGCCGCATATGTTGGCGATGTTCTTTCATATTATATTGATAAACAATTTCAAGAAAACTTATTAGCGTATGCCCAAGAATTATCAAATGTATATGCTATCTCACAGGCTATGGGTTATAGACCTCGTGGTGTAGCACCAAGTTTTGGAACTATACAATTAACTCAACAAGTTCCTGCAGTAGGAAGTGGTGTAGATAACAGACCTGACTTACGATATGGTTCAGAAGTTCTTGCTGGTTCTACATTTACAGGTGGTGGTGGTATAAACTTTTCTTTACAAGATGATATAAACTTTAGAGCAAGTTCATCAAGAGATGATATTNAATTCAGTATTTATCAAACTTCAGGTGGAGAGCCTTTAAATTATTTGATAACTAAAGATGGTTCTGTGGTATCAGGAGAAGTAGGTCAAGAAGTTATTTCATTTGGGGCAGCAGAAAAATATAAAAGAGTACAATTAGCACAACCTGGTATAACAGAAATAATAAGTGTAACCGATAGTGATGGTAATACATTTTATGAAGTTCCCTTTTTAGCACAAGATACCGTTTTTATAGATGCAGAAAACAATGCTGATAATAGTCCACTTGATTCTGATTTTGCTGATAGTGCTCCTTATTTATTAAAATTAAAAAAAGTATCAAGAAGATTTACAAAATATTCAAATTCAGATGGCACTTGTGAATTGAGATTTGGTGCCGGAGTTAGTGACAACCCTGATGAAGAAATTATACCAAGTCCTGATGCTGTAGGTTCAAGTTTACCGGGAGGTGTAAGTCAACTTGGTAAAGCCTTTGACCCATCAAATTTTTTAAAGACTAAGGCATATGGTCTTGCTCCTGCCAATACTAATCTAACGGTTAGATATCGTTTCGGTGGTGGTATAAAACATAATGTCACTTCTAATTCTATCACAACGGTTGCCAAAGCAAACTTTGGTCCTGACCCAAGTAATTTAAATGCAGGTCTTTTAACTACAGCACGTGAATCATTGATTGTAAACAATGAAGACCCGACATCAGGTGGTAAAGGCCCTGAAAGTATTTTAGAGATAAAACAAAATGCTTTGGCTAATTTACAATCACAAGGTAGAATGGTAACTAAAGAAGATTATTTAATGAGAGCATTATCTATGCCATCAAAGTATGGTAGTATTGCAAAAGTTTACATAGTTCAAGATGAACAACTTGAAGAAGAAAAGCCTATAGAAAAAGGTGTAACACTTGCAGCTGCTAAAAGAAGAAAAAGAAAAAAGAAAGTAAGACAATTACCACAAAAGAAAATTCCTAATCCATTAGCATTAAATTTTTATGTTTTGTCTTATAATGCAAATAAAAAATTTGAAAATACAAACGAAGTTATAAAAAGAAATCTCGTTACATATATGAGTCCTTTTAGAATGATGACCGATGCTATAAATATTAAAGACGCTTTCATCATCAACATAGGTATTAGATTTAGTATTGTGACAAGAACAGGATATAATAAACAAGAGGTATTGATTAGATGTATAGATAGAATTACATCATACTTTAATCCTGACAATTGGCAAATTAATCAACCACTCGAAATTGCTGAACTACAACAAGAATTAGGAATCATTGATGGTGTGGGAACTTTAGTTCCTCCTGTTGATGATAATCCTGAAAATAAATTAATCATAATAAAAAACAAATATAAAATTAGTGAAGGATATTCAGGTAATTTATATGACATAGATTCTGCTACAAAAGATAGTGTAATCTACCCTTCACTTGACCCAAGTATATTTGAAATAAAATTTCCTGGACAAGACATTGAAGGTAACGTTGTAGGCGATAGTGCCGGTTCAGCGGGAGCTACAGGTGGCGGTACAGGTGGTTCCGGATATTAAGGAGTAATCAATGCACTATTTTTCATATCCGATAGAAGACGCAACATTATACGAAGGTTCAAGTTCTATGAATACAGGACTTGACGAAGTCATAGAAGTTAGAAAAGATGTAAGTGATGGAGGCGCAAGTGTAAATGTTAGTCGTATCGTGATGAAGTTTGACTTGGCTGAAGTTAGTTCATCAATACATCAAGGACTAATACCACCTATTGCATCAGGAAGTAAATTTTATTTGAATCTGAAAGACGCAGGTTCTCATGGACTTGAAACATCACAATCTTTAAAGGCCTACTCTCTACGTAGAGCTTGGTTGATGGGTAGAGGAAAAAAATTATCAAGACCTTTGATAGAAGAAGGTGCGAGTTGGGACTTTTTTAATGGTAAAACAGAAGGAGGCCAATGGTCAGGTTCTGTAGATGGTACAGGTGGATGGTGGCACACAGGTTCCTTAGATTCTGCTTCATATGACTTTTCACATACCAATCGTGATAATGATGTTAGAATGGATGTTACTAATATTGTAGGAACTTGGCTCAATGGTACAAGAACTAATTATGGATTTATCATTAAACGTTCCGGTTCTGTTAGTAACGATAATATTGAAACAGCTGAAGGTTCATCAGATAGTTTAGGTCATTTAAAATTCTTTTCAAGAGACACGCATACTATATATGTACCTACACTTGAGGCTCAATGGAATGATGCAACTTGGCATACAAGTTCATTACAAAGATTAAATGGTAGAGACCTTGATGATGTAGTAGTAAACATCACAAATTTAAATCATAAATATGCTCCTGATTCAAAGGTCCGTATACGTGTACAGGGTAGACCAGCTTACCCTACACTTACAAACTCGCCTTCTGCGTCTGTTTATACTAAGGCAAAGTATCTTCCTTCAGGTTCACAATACTCTATTGTAGATGCAGTTACAGAGGATACAATAGTGCCTTTTGGTTCAGGAAGTTTTATATCGTGTGATTCAAGAGGAAATTTTATGGATGTATGGTTTAAGAATTTTCAACCTGAAAGAAGTTACAAATTTTTATTTAAAGTAGTTAGTGGTTCTGAGGGTAGTTTTATAGGAACACGAAATCAAGAAATCATAGATAGAAATTACGAGTTTATAATTCAAGAAGCAGGAGCTTAAAATGCCTTACACAAAAGAAGAGTTAGAGAATAACGAATTCTATCAGGCTCTCGCTAATAGTGCAAAAGATGAGTATGAAGCAGAGAAACAATTTAGATTAGATAATTTTAATGCTTCAGGAAGTCAACCTGGTAATAACTTACTTATCAGAAAAGAAAATGGTGCTATTGTTTCTTACGAGGACCCTGAAACAGGTCAAGCGTTCAATGACCCAAGTGGTTGGGTAAAAGTTGAAAGAGAAGTTATGAAATTAAAAAGAGGTAGCACTTTAGATGATTTAATAGATAGAAATTTTAGCGAGTTCTAATGGCAAGTCAATTAACACCAAGAATAAAATCATTATTAAATGCAGGAGGTTTCCAAGTAGTTGGTACTGAAAGGTATAATCTTGGACCTTATGGAACTCTTGAGGGGCAAGACTATATAAAGTTTTCTGTAATTGACCCTGCTACAAATAACGTTGTTGCACAAAATGTATTTGAACCTAAAATCATAAATGATAATGTAACTTGTTTTCCAGGACAAGATTTACGTGATTTAGGTTTTCAATCAGGAACATTTCGTGTGCGATATGAATTTTTAAGAAGAATCGCCGGTGAAGATAAAGCTGTATTAGTACACTTGACAGAAGCTAAAGCAGGTGAGATATATGAGGGACCATACTACATTGATAGACAAGGTAGATTTTTTGCAGGAAATCCAGCTACTCCTCAAAACGAACAAATAATTAGAGATAATTTAAATTATCAAATACATAATTTATCACCTTCAAGAACAGAAATAAGAATTAAAGCTAAGAATATCAAAGATAATGATTATCTTGATAAATTAGCTGAAATGGGTTCTAAGTATAAAACTATCACAAGTGATTTAGAAGACCCAGCTAAATTAGTATTTTCAAGATTTCAAGACCCTACAGAAATTCCTGGATTCAATGCAGGTTCAGGTCCACCTCCTGGCTTTGTTCCAGGCTCTACGAACTTTGGTACACCTACTGACAATTCATCAGATATATTAGAATTATTTGATGCAAACTTTGCTTTCACTCCACAGATGGTAGGAGCTGGTATTAGAATTAACGATGCCTTCATAGTTAGTGAAAGAGAAACTCCATTGTTAAGTGCTGATAATATTATTTTCAATGGTTCAGGTGAAGATTTAGAATTTAATGATGTAGGTCAACCTGCTACTCCTGGTGATGGAGTTTTTGACGTTGATTTACACGATGATGCAATCATAGTAAATGGGTGGACATCAGGTATACCTCCTACTTTGGGTAATAATTGGGACTCAAGTTTAGGTATCGGATACCATGCTAAGTGGGTAAGAAACGAAGGTTACTTCGGTGGTAATTGTATAAAGTTCATTGACCAAAATAGTATTTTTGCAAATGATTCAGATTGGCCCACTCAACTTGGTGCACATAGACCTCAGATAGTAAAGTCTACTTTGAATACTATAAATAGTTATGGTGTAAATGTTGATGAGGTTGCTTTTCAAATCTCTTGGTGGCAGAAGACAAGTATTTTAGGCAAAGGTGCAAGAATTGGTATAGAGTATGCCTCAGGATTCGGAGGTCTTGAAGCAAGACCTGCTACACCACCTGCAGGATTTTTTGTTCCTGGTTCAGATGAAGGAGTTGACCCAGCACCTGATACACCGCCTGATGCATATTTAGCTGAGCCTTCCGAAACTCAACCTTCTCCTTTAATTAATCAAGATGGTGCACCTGCAGGAGGTTATCAAACAGGTAATTTAAGTCCTGCTAAACAATACATCGTTGATGAGATATCAAATGGTCTATTGATATGGAGACCTAACTATTCAGATTTCAATATAGAAAATTCAACTCAAACAAATCCAACACCTGATGGTAACACAGGTCGTGGTATAAGAAGAGTTGGCGTTGAAGAGACTACAGGAACTTCAGACGGTAACGCTGGTACGGCTTGGGTTTGGAAAGGTACTATTTGGACTTTAAAATTTCCTCCATTGAGAGAAGGTTGTACTAACTCAGCCGCATTAAACTTTGACCCAGCAGCAGAACTTGATGATGGTTCGTGTGTAGGTCAGAGTACAGAGCAACCAGCAGCAGGAGGATTTGATGCCGTACTCTTTTGTAGACATCAATACTTTTTTGAAGATAATGTGAATGATTGGAAAAATTATCCAGCTGAAACTTCTACGTTCTTTTTTAAATATGATGATGGTCTTGGTGATTATCACATTTGGCAATCACGTTATGGTGGTCAAGAATCTTCTGTAAGATATAAATTTGGATTATCATCATTATTTGGACATTGGAATACAGACAATCAGCCTACAATTGAGAACACAGAGGTAAAGATAAATGGCAGTGGTAATATTAACGCTCCTGCAGTTAATGTTGATGGTACATATAGTATGAATCCGGGTATCATATCTCTTATGAAGGATGTGGGTAGGATAAAAACTATTGCTGAATATTGGAGAAGTGGGAAAGATAGATATAATAAAAAAGTAATAATTGCACTAATATCTTTTAACGAGGAGTATAGAGACTTTTTAATATCAGAAGGGTGTAATGATTTACAGGCTCAAGGTATTGTATTAGAATTACAACCTGGAGGCATTGAACAAGCAAGAGTCTTCCATAGGGTAGATGGTACAGGGGAAAGAATTGGTGGTGAAAGAGGAGTAGGTACCGTAGATGAAACATATGTATTTGCTATGCAAGACGGAGGCAATCAACAAACACCAAAATTTTATGTATTGGGCACAACTGCCGAGCCAGCTCGTGCAAGGACAAAAAGTGGAGATGGTATCCTTGAATTATATGATAACAAGGATTGGTTTGGACCTTGGAGAGATACAGGTATTGCTAAATGGAATGGTTTATGGGGCGACTACACTCAGGAGGCTTGGGTAGGTATCATAGGTGACCAGGTATATACAACAGAATTAGAAGCCAACGCTGGCTCCTTCGATACAGGATTTCCTAGACCTATAAGTGATATATATCCCGGTGTTGGTATAAGAAGTCAAAAGTATGTCGTGGGTGCTGCTTTGCCAAGTGCTCCTAATTATGGTGAGTTGCTTGATGGCACTAACCCTTATCAGGATGCTGTAAATCAAATAGGCCAAATGGGTCCTGGTCAAAGTTTATCAATTAGTAATGATGTAGTTTTAGGCGATAGGGGAGGAGAAACATCATTAGTTTTAGAAACAGGTAATGACCCTAATTCACAAAAGGCAGGATTCATACAACAAGCTGCAAATCTTTTGGCACCTAATGTCAATGGTGAGAATAGTGCACCTCCTGACCCAGGCGAAAGACCTGACAAAGATGGTACATTGTCACCTGATGGTCAATGGCGTTGGAGTGGTGCTGAGGCAACTTGGAACTTCAATGGCGAAGAGCCTACACCTATAAGATTTGAGAAAACATTTTTTGAAGAACAAGTCAATAGTCAAGCTAACGCTTGGGAACAATTAACTGCACAAGTAGCAATACCATCTGATATATTGGTAAACGAACCAATGAAGTTGATTGTTGAAGGTCATCACATTGGAGGTGCAGACGGAGGTGGTTTACAGGGTATTGTTTGGGCAGATGAATTTGATATGAGATTTGTTTACTTAAATCAAACTACAAAACAAGTTGAATACGCTTCTTATCAAAGTACGATAGTTGAATATGTAAGTGATAGTGTTGTTAAGGTCAAAGATACGATGGAGGAATATGCTGAAAGAGTTGGTTCTATAGGACTTGTTGAAGATGGTAATAGACCTGCAGGAACTTTTGGATTAGCTACAGGAGGTCCATTTTTTGATTTTGATATGAGATTTAAAATAGCTGACCCTGAAGAATTAAGAACGTATCTTGAAATAAAGGGAGCAAGATATCTAACTACTAATTTTAAAAGAGATGAATCAACGGTATTAGAATATCCTAATTCAGTAGTTTATAAATTATTAAATCCGTTACCATCAACGATTGGTCGTTTTGATGATGTAAAAATAGTAAAAGAAATGATAGAGCCATATACTGATGTAGTGGAGTTAGTGGATTATGTTCCTGAAGAATTACCCGAAACGGTATTGTATAGTCCTAATTTAAGTAAAACAGATTCTCCTATAAGACCAAGAGGAACTGATTTTAAAACTAAAAATCAATTATTAGGTTCTAATCAACAAATTAAGAAAGAGATNGAAAATAAATTATTATCACAAAGTTTAGAAAGTATTGAATTAAATCACGACCATAGACAATGGACAGATTTCATACATTTTTCAAGTGCAGAAAAAAGATTAGAAAATTATAATTACAAAGTAACACTAATTGAAAGTTACGCAAGTTCAAGTGCAAGTTTTAATTCTATTACTGCAAAAAGAGATGAAGGAAAAGTATTTGAAAATAAAATTAGACAAGTACAAAATGGATTCGACCACTTTGAAAAATATATGTACTTTCAGTCAAGTTCGTTTTTTACTTCTTCTTTAGGTTCATTTTACGATAATGCAGGACCAAAGAGAAGTGGTGCAGGTACATTAACTAATCCATATATAAATTATTCAGTCTCTTCTTCACAATATACAAATTGGTACAATAGACAACAAGCAAGTGCGAGTGTTTATGATGAGAATAATCCAGGATATCTATTCAATACTATCCCTGTATTCGTTAGAGAAGANGTGAATAATAAATCATATGTTGATTTTATAAAAATGATATCACAATATTTTGATAAAATTAATGGATACATAAAACATATGGCAGACATTAATGACAGACGTGAAAGTATTAGTGAGGGTCTTTCAAAAGAATTATATTATAGTTTAGCTAAAAGTTTAGGTTTTGCAGTGTATGATGGTAAAGATTTAGTAGACTTACCTAACTATGTATTAGGTCAACAAGTCTCTTCATCATATGATTCTGCAGGTAGAGAAAGTGTAGGTTACAGAGAGATAGAAAATACTGAACAAGATATATCACGTGAAGTATGGGCAAGACTAATAGCCAATATGCCTTTATTCTTACAGAGTAAAGGTACACAAAAAGCATTAAAAGGTGTAATAAACTCTTATGGTATACCAAGTTCTATCTTACGTGTACGTGAATATGGTGGTCCTGATTTAGATGGTAAGACTCCTGTCAATTTTGACATTCAAAGAAAGTTTACAAAGGCTTTAGATTTTAGAAGTGGTCAAAGGGTTTCTTTTACTTGGGCTAAGAGAAATAATGCAGAAAATGTTTTACAATATCCTGATACGGTACAATTAAGATTTAGAAGTCCTGCATCAAAGGATATGATGTTATGGAGAAAAGGTGATATGGGTCTTGTTATGCAAGACAATGGTTCACCTGATAACATAGGTAGATTATTATTCTACATATCAGGTTCACGTGGACCTATAGCTGTATCTTCATCATTGATGCCAATATATGACGATGAATTTTATAGCACAATGATAAGACGTACCGTTTCAAGTGCATCTTTAGAGAGTAGTGTGGATTATAATTTAGTCGTAAAAAAATATGATGCAGGCATAGATAGATTTCAATATGTATCATCAACATCAATGACCGTAAATGGTGCGGCAGGTGCTGTTTCACAATCTTACAACAACACTTGGGATACCTCAACAAATTTCCACATAGGTGGCAATAATACTTTTAGAGGCAACGCTACAGGCTCGTTAAACTTTAATGGTAATGATGTAGTTCAATTCTCAGGCTCTATGATGGAATATCGTATATGGACCGAAGTATTAAACACAGGTTCTTTTGATAATCACACGAATAATCCTAAAGCCTTTGATGGTAATTCTATTTCGTCATCATTTGAATCTATCGTTTCAAGATATTCATTTGATGATAATAAAGATTTAAGCTCTGATACAACTATACCTGATGTTTCTGCAAAGACTACAGATGTAGTGAACGCAACTGCAGTAGGATTCACAGAGAACACCTTTAAAGATGTAATAGATAGGACAAAGGTAAAAGTTCCTAACTTAGGACCTTCACGAAGAGCTTCTAATAAAATAAGAATTGAAAGTAATAGACCTAAAAGATTGTTTAGACCGCCAGGAGTGAATGCAGTATTAATGGCAGAGAAACGTGTAACTACAAGCGCATATGATAGAGCTGCTATTGATAGTAATAAACTTGGTATTTACTTTTCACCTGCAGATGTTATAAATGAAGACATTGTAAACTCTTTGGCTAATATAGATTTTAACAATTTCTTAGGTGACCCACGTGATAGAAATTTAGGAGAATACAGAGGTTTAAAAGAAGCTCAAAAGAAATATTGGCAAAAGTATACAAGTCCAAACAACTTTTGGGATTATTTAAAAATGTTAAAGGCTTATGACCAAAGTATTTTTCCAACATTGAAGAAAATGGTTCCAGCACGTGCTAATGCTAAATTAGGTATTTTGATAGAACCAAATATTTTAGAAAGGGCTAAAGAGAATCCATTACCTGGTCCTTCTACTACAAGAAATTATTTTGAGGCTGAATTAGAATTATCAAGTTCTGTTTCTATGAGTTCACATTATGAAATACAAGGTGATTCTGCACAAGGAAGTATATTAGTAGGAAATGGTTATGAGATACCTATACATCATCCACAACATTATGAATCACGTTCATTATATCAGTTATCGGGTAGCGTCCCATATCACACAGGTTCAGTAGATGAACATAGACTTGAAAGTTATCTGATAAATCAAATTTATAGAACAGGTGACATAGGTGATTATTTTGATACAAGCGTAACTTTTGGTGACCCGTTGAAAAATATGAAAGAAGTTATTATGCCACAAGTTACACATTCACGATTTGGTGAAGAACCGGGCAGAGCAAGAATAAAGAAATTTTATAATAGTGTTGAAAATGCCTACTTTATGAGACCAACGAGTTTTTCATATGAACCAGCTCGTATAAATCTACCACACGATAGCAGTACTGCTATGAGAAATTTATATTACTTAGGTTGTAAAACAACTAAAGAAAATGTATTAAGAGGTGATAGTCCTGTAGAAATTACATTGACTACGCCTACGAAGATTGTAACAAAAGAACCAGGTGATAGTAAACTTGATATTATATAATAAAAATCAAATAACATCATATTTATATTTGAATCAAGTTATATTATCATCTATTTATCTTAGGAGTAAAAAATGGGATTTTTAAATAATACCGTCGTGACCGTAGATGCCGTCTTGACTAAAAAAGGTCGTGAGTTATTGGCTAAAGGTCAAAATCAATTTAACATAACAAAATTTGCATTGGCAGATGACGATGTTGATTATCGTTTATGGGATGTAACTCATCCAAATGGCTCTGATTTTTATGGAGCTGTTATTGAAAATATGCCTCTTACTGAAGCATTTGTTGACGATAATCACGCTATGAGATATAAATTAGTAACTCTGCCAAAATCAACAAGAAAGTTACCTGTACTTGAAGTACCAGCTTCAACGGTAACCTTACAGAGATTGAATTCTTTACAAATCGTCACACCACAAACACAAAATGGTAGTGATGATAGTTTAGGATACACATTTATATTACACAATCAAAGTGTAGCGAGATTAAGATTAAGAGCAGGAGCAGGTGCTGGAACAGGTGCTGCTACGGTACCATTCTTTTTAGATGATGATGATTTACCAAACAGCATTTCAGTAGTAGGTAANAGTNTAGAAATCCGTCCTAAGAGGGTTAATACTCAACAAACTACTCAATTGACAATTGTTGGTAACGAAACTGCTGCTACTACTACTATTACCTTAACAATCAAAGCTAACACATCATCAGCAATAAGTTAAAGGAGTAAGTAATGGCAATATATGAAAGATTTAAAACAGAAGCAGATGACCCGCAAAATCCCGATGTCGTAGCAGGTATCAGAGACATCTTGAGTTCAGGGATGTGGTCGGGAGGTTCAGGTACTCTGAATACATTTTTTACTTCATCAACACAATCAGGTTCAACAGGTGCTTATTATTATGATGTATATAAGACTAACCCACAAACTGATTCAACAGCAGAAGTTCAGTTTTCTATAGCATATGGACACGTTGAAGGAAGTGGTTCTATAGGTGGTAGAGGAGTTGTAGGTAACAGAGCAAGCGCAGCTATCTATAGTCAATTCTCAAATATATTGTTAGGTCCAGGAGAAGACAAATTTAAATTTGGTGGTGATGTTGTTCCTAACGATGCTTACTTTATAACATTACAAAGAGCAAGACTACGTGAAAAGATGGACCCAGGTAATTGGGAGTTGCATATTTCAGGAAGTATTATGGGAACCAAGGGTGTTGAAGGTGCAATAAAATTAATTGATGATTCAGGTGCAACTACTAATCCTAAAGTAAATCAAGGTGGTAGAGTATTCAACATTGTATCAGGTTCAATAGCTGGTGGTACTGCTAATATAAAAACAGCAGCTGCTTCTCAAACCGGCGGTGGGTATGGATTATTTTATCCTGACTTAGGTACACTTGTATTGAATCCAATAACTTTACACGCTCATAGTTCAATGAGTATAGCTTCGGCAAGTAATGCTAATAATAACAATGCTGAGAAATTATTTAAGCATATTTCAAGCTCAAAGTTCGGCACGAGCAGAGGATACTTCCAAGCTCGTAGAGAAGAAGTAATAAGTTCAACACATTATTTTGCAAGAGTAGGTAACAAGAAGTTTAACTTTTCAAGTAACCCAACTTATTTTACAGCTTCAGATGGTTCATTTACTAACCCAACGTTTTTTAAGAATCCAAAATCTTACATAACACAAGTTGGTATGTACAATGATAATAATGAATTGTTAGCGGTGGCTAAGTTGAGTAAACCTATTTTGAAATCATTTTCAAGAGAAGCTATTATCAAAATAAAGTTGGACTTCTAAACTAAGGAGTCCTAAGCCGTGTTCAGAAGGATTGAATCTGAGAACATTTCAATAAAGCCTTTTAAGAGTTTTAAGTCTTTTTCGGCTACACACAATGATAGTGGTTCAGGAGTGTTTTCTTTTAGAGCTGTATCAGGCTCATTATGGAACTATGTATCTTCAAGCGATAGTGATATAAAACATATTTCAGCTAACGAAACTACTATGTCTTTATATGGAAAACCAAATTGGTTTTACATAAATAATCGTTACTATGAACATACCGATAGTGTAAGAAACTTTGCTTCAAATGATAGCTATCAAAAAAGACAACTAAGAGCAAGTGCATCTGTCTTATCAATACCTAAAAAGTTTTTCGATATGGAGATAAAACCAAGAAGTATTGAAATAACTGATAACTCAACAGACATAACTTTAACTCTTGTAGATGACGGTATAGGTAATCTTTATGACTCACGATTTAGCCAATCATTTACTACATATGTATCAAGTTCTGATATAACAGCACTTAGTGGTTCAGGTACAGGACAATTAAGTGGTAGTCAAGTAGGAAATGTATTTTACAAAGAAGGAGTAATAGTAATAACCGAAACAGGTTCAGCATACAAAGATGTATTTCAAGGTACCGGAGCTGATGGATTTGAGATAGACTTTAAATCAACAACTGAAAATACTGAATACGAATATATTTGTAATATACCCGAATTTAAATTTAATAAAACAACTAATATAAGTGTTACTGCTGGTAGAAGTGGTAGTATCAGTATTCCTGAATCAGGTTCAGCCTGGAAATTCTTCCCACCTGGTAGTAATCCGACTAATGGCACAGGTTCATATAGTCAAAAACGTTATGAAGCTGCTGAAGATGTTGAGAACTTCGCTACACATTCTACATTTACACCATATGTTACAACCGTAGGTCTGTATAATGATAGAAATCAACTAATGGCTATAGGTAAATTAGCAAGAGCTGTAAAGAATGAAGATGATTTAGCTCTTAGTGTTGTGGTGCGATTTGATGTCCCATCTTAAAGAACAGGGTATGACATATTGGCAACATTGGTTAGGTGCAATAAAAATATCATTAGCTTTATTTATTCACGCCTGGATACCATATTTATTTACAGATTACGCAAGTAAAAAAATACTTGACAATATGAATAAAAATGATTAAGTTAAGACAGATATTGAAGGAGTACATCTCCACAGGTCAACTAAATCAAGTTGAGAAGCATCTTGATAAGATATGGGCTAAAGTTGGTATTGATGTAGAGTTCACAAAACACTTTCACGATAGAGTGAATGATGCAAGAAATAAGAAACCTATATCTACTGCTGAGGTCATAAAGATATTTAGACAAGTTTACAGAAAGTTTGGTAAACACATAGCATCTTTACCTGATGGAGTAAACGTGTTATTTAAGGATATGCAAACAGACATCAATGTTCCTGTAGTATTAAGATATGATAATAAGAATAAAGAAATAGATATGATTTCAAAAACGGTTATGAGAAAGAAANATTTNAAATCAAGCACTAAAAAGTATTCTGTAGAAAGTAAGCTGAGGNTAATTGAAAGGATAGATTANTTACACATAGCAACTGAAATAGTAAAGGCATATGGACTCAAGTCTAAAGTTAGATTTGCTGGAGGTAACACTTTAGCAGAATATGTTCCTGAGACCGATACTATCTATCTAAGACGTTCATATAAAAATGTAAAAGAGTTTTTAGTAACCGTACTACACGAGATTAAACACGCCCTGGATGCACAACAACTTGGTAAGAGAAAATTTATAAAGAAATATGCACAAGCTGGTACGATGGCACAATACAGAGGATTAGACCCACACGATGACAACAAGTGGGAAGAAAGAGCTGAGAGATGGGCATTGAAACAATGGCCTATGATAAAGAAAAAATTTAATTTGTAGGGATAACTACATACTTATATTTGTAATTGTTATAACATTCACACTATTCCAAAAAGGTTTCATTCAAACCATTAATATTTTGCTGGATTTAACTTTTTTAGAATGCAGCATTTCCTAAAGGAAATGCAATTAATAACTAAAGTTATTAATAATAAAAAAAATAAAATACTAAAACTTCTATGAATACAAGAAGCAGAAAAGCCAAAGGCCGTCGGTTACAGAATCAAGTTCGTGAAACTTTAATAGAAAGATTAGATATACACCCTGAAGATATAAAGACAGCAGTAATGGGTGAATCAGGCGAAGATATTATAATGGCTCGTCAAGCAAGAGAAAGATTTCCATTTTCAGTAGAGTGTAAGGCCCACGAAAGATTAAATATATGGGAAGCAATCAAACAAGCAGAAGATAATTCAGGAGACCATACACCTATTGTTATTTTTAAACGAAACAGGTCAAAGACTTACGTCACTATAGAACTTGATAACTTTTTAGATTTAATTGAATAAAGCATTTGTAACAACAGAACTTGGCCCTATTATAATGGGCGGTATTAACTTATGGATGGACTCATTTCTGACTCACGTCTATCCTAAAATATCAGGTAATAAAATAGTCTTACTTGAATTAGGTGACATGGATGATTTTCATATTGCTAACGCCTTAGCCTATAAAGACGATATTGAATACAGATGGCCTGAAGTTAAATTTGTATTCTCACAACCTGAACGTGAAGCATATACTGATGTTTTAAAACACGCTGATGAAGTTCATTTTTTAACCGTTCCATATACCGTAGGCTCTCACGAAGAATATTTACAAGACTATGAAAATGCTAACGAGACATCTATTCTAATTCATAGTTTTGAGGAAGATTCATTAAATTATATTGCAGAATATTGGCAAGAAAGCCTTGATAGATATAATGAACGTAAATATACAGATAAGATGCAAAGATATCTAATGGAAAAATGTGATAAGATAGGTTGGATAGGAGTTAATCCTGATAAAAGAACTACACATCACGTACCTAACAATTATGTATTTAGACATTATTCACCATCTAATGAAAGTAATATTTTAGGATTCGGTGCTCGTTGTGAAATAAGAAAGAATCCACATTATTTAGAATTTATAAAAAGTGTAGCTTTGACAAATGTAGACGAGTATAATTATTGGAAAAAAAAGGTTGACTTATCGGCTACGGAGTTGTTAAATTTTGATAAGAGTTTTATAAGATATTTTTATTCTTCACATCTGTGGGGTATATTTCACGCTTGCTATGCTGTAGAGCCTTTTGGGTATTCTATATTTCAAGCAGCTGACCATGGTAAAATACCTATACTACACAAGAAGTGGTGGAATAAATTAGATTATGATATTGTAGCAGATAGTAAAGAATCTTTTGATAAACAATATAAAAGAATTTCTATGATGGATACAAAAGAACGAGATAAGAAGATAAAAAAACTTGTTGAACAATTAAAAGAATTTGATAACATTGATAAATGGGTAGAACGTTTAGTAAAATTTTATGGCTGATATAGTTTCTTTACTTATTCAAGTATTAGGCTCATCGTATAAAAAGGCAAAGAAGGGTGCAGAGTTAGTATTCTATTGTCCTTTTTGTCATCACGCCAAACATAAATTACAATGTAATCCTGCATCACAGAAATGGCATTGTTGGGTTTGTGGTAAGAAGGGTAGAAGATTTTATACTCTATTCAAATTACTAAGAGCACCGAAAGAAATATTAGATGAAGTAAGAGGGTATAAACAAACAAAAGAGGTATACGAAGATAAGGAATACCTACTTCAATTACCTAAAGAATATACACAGATTACCGATGAAAGTCAATCATTATTTATGAAAAAAGCATTAAAGTATTTATCGTCAAGAGGTTTCTCTAATAGAGACATCATAAAATATAATCTTGGCATTTGTACATCAGGTCCATTTGAGGGTAGAGTTATTATACCTTCATATGATGATATGGGACAATTAAATTTTTTTACAGGTAGAAGTTTTACAGGTGATTCTTTTAAATACAAAAATCCAAGTCATACAAAAGATGTAGTAGGATTTGAGATGTTTATAAATTATGATGAACCTTTAATACTTTGTGAAGGGCCTTTAGATGCTATGACAATAAAAAGAAATGCTATACCTTTGTTTGGTAAGACTATTTCAAAATCATTGATTACAAAAATCATAAAAAAACACGTTAAACAAGTTTACATCGTACTTGACGATGACGCTATAAAAGATAGTATAAAAATGATAGAGAGACTTTTGACTTATGGTATTCAAACGTACTTTGTAAAACTAAAAGGTAAAGACCCGAACGAAATAGGTTTTAATAATATTTGGAATATTATACACGAGACTAATCCTTTAAATCTAAAAGAGTTAGTGACTTTAAAATTATCTCAAGGAAGAATATGAAAAAAATAAAAGTAGACATAGGTTTTGATAAATTAAAATACATACATCATACCTCAGACATACAAATTCGTAACCTAAGAAGACACACGGAATACAGACAAGTATTCGATAACTTCTATAAAGAAATTGAAAAGTATAAAGATAATTCTGTAGTTTATATTGGCGGTGATATTGCACATAGTAAACTTGATATGAGTCCTGAGTTGATACAAATGTTATCTGACTTATTTGTTAATCTTGCAGATATATGTCCTACTATTTTGATTGCAGGTAATCACGATTGTAATTTAAATAATATGAATCGTTTAGATGTGCTGACTCCTATAGTAGAAAATATCAATCATCCTAATTTACACTATTTTATGAAGAGTGGGATATATCAAGTAGCAGATGTAGACTTTGTTGTATGGGATGTTTGGGATAAACCTAAAGATTACATCAAAGCCAAAGATGTAGATGGTGATAAAAAAGTATTGTTGTTTCACGGAACCGTTGACAAGTCTGAAACTGATTTAGGATTTAGATTACCATCAAAAGTTAAGATGACACAAATGAAAGGATATGACCTTGTACTACTTGGAGATATTCATAAAAGGCAATTTTTAGATAAAAATGAAACTATTGCTTATTGTGGTTCATTAGTACAACAAAATCACGGTGAAGAATTAGGTCATGGTTACTTGAAATGGGATATGGACACTCTTAAATCAGAATACATTGAGATACCTAATGAATATGGTTATTATACTATTGATGTTGATAATGGTAAAATGAGTGATATATCAGATATGCCTACTAAGGCAAGATTGAGATTACGTGTTAGTGATACTACTCCGGTACAAGTTAAAAAAATACTAACTCTTCTTAGAACAAAACACGGAATTGAAGAAGTAACCGTAACACGAACTGATAGACTTGACCCTACTACTAAAGTTAGAAATCAAACGATTAATATCGGTGANGTTGAAGATGAAAATTATAGATTCAGTTTAATTGAAGAGTACTTGAAAAACAACTTTTTTACCGATGAAGATGATTTGATTGATGTAAAGGAAGTAAATGAATACCTACAAGGTAAATTAATAAAAAGTGATGTTACACGAAATCTACTTTGGAAAATAAAGAAGTTTGAATTCTCTAATATGTTTAGTTATGGCGAAAACAACGTTGTTGATTTTAGTAAACTAAATGGTATTGTAGGATTATTCGCATTAAATGCCTCAGGTAAATCATCTTTATTAGATGCCTTGACTTATTGTTTATTTGATAAATCATCAAGAGCCTACAAAGGCAAAAATATTATGAATAACAAGAAAGATTGGTTTGAATGTAGAATTGAATTAGACATAGACCAAAGAATTTATGTTATACATAGAAAAGGTAAACTTATACCTCGTACAGGACACGTAAAGGTTGACGTTGATTTTTATACCACAGATGATTCAGGTGAAAAAATATCTTTAAATGACGAACAGAGAAGAACTACTGACGCTAACATTCGTAGATATATTGGGACATATGATGATTTTGTTTTGACTTCGTTGTCACTTCAAAACAACAATACCGTTTTTATTGACAAGACTCAAAAAGAAAGAAAAGAATTGATGGCACAATTTATGGGTCTTGGCGTATTTGACCAACTCTATATGTTAGCTAATGAAAATGTAAATGAGATAAATGCTATTTTGAAAAACTTTGACAAGAGCGATTATGATATTGAAGTTTCAGATTTAGAAAAGAAATTATCTGAATCAGAAGATGGTCTAAGAAATAGTAAAGAGAATCTAAACACTAAACTTGAAGAACTACAAACAGCTGAAACTGAAGTTTTATCATTGACTAAACAATTAAAAAATGTTGATGAAGAATTAGATATAGTTGAGTTAGATTCTGAACTAAAATTAGTAACCGAAGAATATGACTCTATAAATGATAAGAATCAAAAACTTAAATCAGAATTAGAACACATAGATAACGATATAGAAAAAGTAAATTCTACTCTTAAAGAAATGGATGTTGAAACAATCAATAACCGTTTTGAAGATTTATCAAATTTAAAATCTAATAAACACGATATAAAAGTTGAAATTGATAAATTAAAAATAGAAGTTCAAAATAAACTTGATAAAATTAAAAAATTAGGTGATTTACAATATGACCCTGATTGTAAATTTTGTATGGATAATGTTTTTGTAAAAGACGCTATTAAAACACAGGATGAATTACAAAGAGATAAAGAGATGAGTGATGCTTTAGTTTCTAAGTATGACAATGTACAAGTTAATATTAATGATTTAAAAGTTTTTGAGGAATACAAAACTACTTCGGATGACCTGACTATTGATTTAGAAACTAAAAAAGAAAAAGTAAAACATCTTGTTAGTAAAATTTCATTACATAACGAAAAATTAAAAACTATTCAAACTAATAAAGATGTAATAAACACTTCGATAGAAAAATATTATAAACTTGAAAGTGATATACTTTTTAATAGTCAATTACACGAAAAAATAAATGACCTTGATAAAATTATAAAACAAGGTAAATCAGATTTAGAAAGATTAAATGATGCAGTCGCTAATTTTACAGGAGATGTAAAATCTCTTGCTACTAAAAAACAAACTATTTTAGATAATATAAAAAGAGTTGAAAAACTTGAGAAGAGAAATGTTGCTTACAAATTGTTTTTAGAGGCTGTACAACGTGATGGCGTTCCATATGATTTGATTAGTAAATCATTACCAACTATTGAAGGTGCAGTAAATGATATATTAGCACAAATTGTAGATTTTCAAATCTTATTTGAAATGGACGGTAAAAATATTAATTGTAACATTGTATATGATAATGACAATATATGGCCATTAGAACTATCATCAGGTATGGAAAGATTTATATCATCACTTGCCATTCGTGTAGGTCTAATCAACGTTAGTAATTTACCTGCATCCAACTTTCTTGCTATTGATGAGGGTTGGGGTACGATGGATAGCGAGAATTTAAACTCAGTATATAATTTATTTCAATTCTTAAAATCACAATTTGATTTCTCATTAATTATATCACATATAGAAACTATGAGAGATGCTGTTGATACTTTACTTGATGTACATAAGAAGAATGGCTTCAGTTCTGTAACATTCGAGTAAATTTTATCTTAGGTCATATTTATATACGATATGGCCATTAAACGTAGATTTAACGAATTACAAGACCTTGCAGTCCAACCTGTACAAAATGAGTTTACAGGTCCGGTATCTCCTTATTTCACAATATCTGAATTACCTAATCCTGTACCTCAGGGTAAAAGTTCCTTTTTAATTGATGGTGCTGACGAATTATTAGAAGATGGCTATGATGTTTTATTTGAGATAATAACTCAAAACGAAGATGGTGATGATGTAACGATATACACAGAGGCAGTTGCCAATTATATAGAAGGTCGTTCACGTAGAGTTAGTATAGAAGTCTATGAAGAAACACCACCAGGGCCTGCTACACTTGTCATATTAGCAGTAGCCTCACACATTAAAAGAAATCCTAATTCACCACCACAACGTCCTACTAAATTTGAATTTGGAGCAAGAGGGAGACCGAAGAGAAGAAAGAAGAGAGGAAAGAAAAGACGTTTTAGAAGATTAAGAGAAGGCGATAGATTCTTCAGAGAATATAATATTAGACAAGAGGTTGAAATTTTAATAAATCCAACATCTACTAATACTGAGCCTATATTCTTTTATCAAGAACCACGAATAAGGGTACGAGAAGTATTCAAGCCTTTTATTACAAATTTAACTTCTGCTTCAATATTAACCGTTTCAGGTGCTAGCATTGCAGGAAATGTAGTAGAACAAAATCAAAGCACTACAACTCCACCATTACCTTTCGGGACAAGTTTAAGAAAAGGGAAAAAGAAAAGAAGAAATAGAAAATTTGCTATGAAAGGTGGATTCGGTCGTAGAGGATTCTTATCAAGAAGAAGTAGTCCCGAACCGGAAACATATACGTTCACGAGTCCACTTTTTAATTTGTCATCAAGATATGCGGGAGGTACACTTGAGTTAGATAGTCCTTCAGTAGATACATCTAAATTCACGTTAGAGTCATATCACATTGTACCTCCCACAGCTTCTTTTGAAATTGTTGACGTTAAAAATTCATCAACATTAATACCTGATGAACCTTTTAAAGTCTATAATACACAAACTCAAGCATATGAAATTGCACCCATAACACCAGCATCCTTTTCAATTAAGTTTCAACCCGAAGTTACAGAATCGGTTTCGTTAACTAATTTTAAAAGTTATGCAGATGTTCGTGTTTCTAATATACGAACATTCTCAGGTGATGTTTTTAGAACTAAGGTATATAGAAAATCAGAAGTCAACGCAGGAGACTTTGAAATATTTGCTGATTTACCTTTAGAGTCAAGTGAACTTTTATTAAATTCTCAATCACCAACAGGTTTAGAAAGAACAGGTTATTTTGTAACACAATCAGATGTAGTAAATTTTTATGACATACACTATGGTAGATTTGGTAGTGAATTTAAATCAACAGACCTTACAGAGTCCGGTTCAAGTTATAACAATGATATAAAAACTGATTCTGTTAGAATATCAGGCTCTAATTTTGAATTTGATAAAGCTATAACATTTGAATTAACAGGTAGTCATTCATTTAGAATAGACAATGCAGTTGAATATGATATAGGCTTTACAGCTTATGGTATACAGAAAAAGAAACAAGTAAAAACTGATACAGGTATAGTAGAAAAACAACAGGCAAGAATGTCTGTATTCTTGAGTGGTTCTGCCATTGAACTTGATAATACACATAATGGTATGTTTGGTCAATCACAAAATGACCCATTCTTTGGAAAGTATTTAGGTTCNTTAGTAGTTGANGGNTCAAGTGAAAAAGATTTTGGNGTNGTAAAAGTTGACTATGANGGNAAAANNNCAGGAGACNCTGTAATAAAGTTTCGTGTAGAGGCCGGTGAATTTTATTTATCAGACATAAGTATTAGACCTGCAACTGAAACAGGTTTTAGTCCTGATTTATTTACCTTTGAAGTTCCTATGCCTGATGGTGAAGCAAGACCTGATACGTTTGAATTTCTTGCTGAGTTCTATGATGTAAATAGTAATACTGCAGATGCTATAGCATTTACTACAGGCTCACAATTTTCAGGTTCTAATATGGTTATAACAGGTACAGACAATGTTATGGAAAGTAATCTTTTCATAGGAGGTGAAAGTACTGCAAGTGGTATGCACTTAGGAGGTGTATCATCACAATTACCTGAAGGAGGACCTGGTGCTGAAGGTTCAGCATTTATGCGTTCAGTTGGTTACACAGGATTTACAAGTGCATCAAGAATATCACTTGCAGACCCAGGTGATTTAGGAGTAGGTAAAGCTGGTTTTATGTTTTATAGTGGTTCAGTTCTACCGAATAGTGGAGATAATTATACAGGTGTAGGACTTGAATTAGTAGGACAAAGTGGTTCATTAAGATTTAGCACGAGTCCAAGTAGATTTGAAGTACAAGCGGATGCCTTCTTTGTAGGTCGTCAAAACATTCAGTTCATATCAGGTGCAGCGGGCAATATAGAAATAAGTTCTTCGGGTATACACTTAACACCGGAGGGTAGTGTAACTGCAAGTTCTATCATATTAGGAAATAAATCTGATGGACAATTCTTACAATTCAATGACGGNCAATTAACCGTACAGGGTAATTTATCTGTTGATAACATACAGACACCTGCTCTAATTGATGGTAACCCATCAACTATTACAAACGCAAGTGCAAGTATCACGGCTCAAGGATTAGCTAAGTTTGTATCTGCATCAATAGGTGGATTAGATGTAGACTCAGTAGGTATATCAAGTAAAAGTAAAAATTTAATTTTAAGCCAATCAGGACAGATTACAGGTTCAACGGTTCTTTTTGATGGTGGTAAGATAGGTGGATTTGACATCAAAGGAACAGGTACTGATGTAGTTGAAGGTATAGCAAGTTCTGATGGTTCTTTAATACTAAGTGGTTCAGGACAGATTACAGGTTCTAATGTTAGTTTCATCGGAGGTAAAATAGGAGGATGGACTCTGTCCGGAGGACAAATATCTGCCGAAAATCTTATTTTACGTTCTGAAGGAGTTATAAAATCTGCTAATTACGTAAGTGATACTGCAGGATTTATTATAACACACGAACAAGATGGATTTGCCGAGTTTGGAAATGCACGTATTAGAGGTACTATGGCGACAACCACTTTTGAAAAAGAAAGTGTCAATGCTGTAGGAGGTCAATTATTTGTAGCCAACTCAGCTGCACTAACAGGTTCTGCTATAAATACAACCGTGGCTTCAATGTCACTCGTAAACGTGACAGGATTTAAAGCAGGAGAAGTTATAATAATAAAGAAAGTATCCGATACAGGTTTTAATACTGAATATGTTAGTGTTGTTAGTAGTTCATTACAAGGTTCAGGTTCAGAAGATTTAAGTGGTAATNTATTTGTAAAACGTGGTCTTGGATTTTACACACGACCACAAGTAACTTATGTAGGGGATGAATCACAGGGTAGTGCTCCTACTCACGGCCAATATACAATATCAAGCAACACGGATATTGTTCTTAAACACACCAACATAACAGGTGGTGATACATTTAATTCACAAGGAGGGGGTTCAGGAGGTTTAAATGGATTTGACTTTGGTGATTTTAGAGCAAAAACGGTTTCAGAATCATTCAATGTACATTTTTCTGCTTCTGTAGGCAGTGCAGGTGGTATGACAGCTGTAGATGTGAGGCTGTTGAACAATGATGATAGTGATAGTTTAATTGGTAGTAGAAGGGTTTGGAATTCTGCTGATGGTGCTGGACAAATAGACAAACATCTAAATTATCCAATAGGAGCTCTCAACCCTAATCCATCAGGTTCAAGGATAAAAGTTAGTGTGAGACTTACTAACCCTGGTGCAAATGCACGTTTTAATAGACCTTCTGCTTCCTTTGATTATGGTTATGAGGGTACGGTTCAATTAGGAGAAAGTGGCTCAGTAGGAGACCCGATAGGAGGNCCATCAACATATGANCCAGGACANGTTGTCGTNTCATCNGGNAGGGTAGGAACAGGATACATAAGATTAAATGCTAATCCAAACAATCTTGCTACGCCATACATTGACATTGTTGAAAGAACAGGGTCTGATATCTATGATGTAGAATTAAAGGCAAGAATAGGAGATTTATCGGGAGTAGCAGGAACACGAAATGTTCCAAGTAACTTTGATGGTTTTGGTTTGATGAGTGAAGTAGCCTTCCTCTCAGGTTCAAATATTAAATTAGAAGCTCCTTCATTTTTGCTCGGTGATTTAAATGCAAACTTTATAAGTGGTTCTAATTCAAATATAGAAATAAGTTCATCTAAGTTTCATATAAAACAAGATGGTGATGTAATAGTTAGAAAGGTAGATGCCGAAGAAGGTACTATCGCTGGATTTACGGTAGCTGATACCGGACTAACATCAACAGGTGTTGGAATGTTTCCTGCAGGACAGACAAATGCCTTTTCAGCAGGAACAGGTGGCTCACCAGCATTTAGGGTTACGCACGCTGGAGCTTTAACTGCTACTACTGCTACCATTACAGGTGACATAAATGCAGATACAGGTACATTTGGTGGTTCATCAAATGGTTTTACTATTGAGGCATCTAAATTACATAATTCTCACGATAGTAGTTTTCTTGGTTTAGTTGATGCCAATGCCGCACACGCAGATGTCGGTAGTGTAAGTGCTTTTTATGCAGGAGCAACTGCTAATACAGGTGAAGGAGCTGGGATATCATTTGGCTCAGATGGTATAATTAGGGGAACAGGTGTATATAGCAGAAATAATAAACAATTTTTGATAGGTGCTGAAACTATTTTTGGTGATGGTAGAGATGGTGATATAAGAATTTCATTTGCCGGTACATCAATACAGGTTTGGAATAATACTACTAATTCGTCTCCAACTTCAACTATTTCAGGTATCGGCCATATTACATCCGTCACATATGGTGATACTATAATGAGCAAATTATCTGCAGGAGATGATGAAACACTAACATTACAAAGAGACATATATGTTAAAACTTTGATTCTCGATATTGATACTGATAAAGGAAAGATTGATTGCAATGGCTTCAGAATATTTGCATCAGAAGGTATTTTTATACATTGCGATGCAGATAGTACAAATACTGCATTTATTTTTAGAAATAATGGTGAAGATGGTTCTAATGGAGGTAATGGTGGTTCTGCTACAAATTCAGGTGCCACAGGTGGTAG